>JAEIGA010010618.1_pt1 | contig 13972 bp, 9 predicted proteins | sample 9270691 | NCBI WGS metagenome assembly JAEIGA01 (sample SAMN17057246, study PRJNA624740) | gut metagenome | biome: biome; isolation source: fecal sample | host: Bos grunniens | place: China: Xizang | collected 2019 | reverse complement strand
GCCTCGGGCATATCCTGCTGTGTAAGAACAACGGTAAGCTCCTTTGCGCGGTCGTTACGATAGTTGAAGAAGATTACTGCATCGCCCTCGCCAATGCGTCCATCCATTGTGCTGTTTACGATGGGCTTAACAAACTCGTCTGTAACGCCCTCGGCATATGACTCGTTCATTGCAGCAACCATATTATCGGCTTTCTTGCCCTCGCCGCTGACCAACAGGTCGTAAGCAATCTTAACGCGCTCCCAACGTTTGTCACGGTCCATTGCATAGTAGCGACCTACGATGGTAGCAATATTCATATTCTTGTCGGTAAGTTGCTGGATAAAGCCTGCGCCGCTCTTGGGGTCGGTATCACGACCATCCATAAAGCAGTGTACGTATGTCTCCTTTACACCGGCCTCAACTGCCATATTGTAGATAGCCTCAAGGTGCTCCAATGAACTGTGCACACCACCATCCGATGCGAGACCCATAAAGTGGAGTTTCTTTCCGTTAGCCTTGGCATACTCTACAGCAGCCACCAACTGAGGATTCTGCTTTATTGAACCGTCTGCAATAGCGCGATTAATCTTCAAGAGGTCCTGATAAACCACTCTACCACCACCGATATTAAGGTGACCTACCTCACTGTTACCCATCTGACCTGCAGGCAGACCAACATTCTCGCCACTCGCTTGTAGCTGTGAATTGGGGTAGTTGCTTACCAAATAATCCCAATAAGGAGTGGGAGTACTGAAAATTACATCGCCTTTACTCTGGTTGCCAATGCCCCAACCGTCCAGAATTACCAAAAGTGCTTTCTTGCTCATAATATTTGAATTTTTAATAATTATCTATTTAAAAAACTAACTGCGAAGATAGTGCAAATATTCGAATTATTGCGGTAGTACGATAAAAAAACGGCTGTTATTATTTAATTTATGCTAAATAGCGTAGTTTTTTGAGGAAAAGCACTGCTTACCTCTTAAAAAAGCACTATTTTTGCCGCTTGTTTAAGTAAAGACTATGGAGCACCCGTTACATCTTTTCAAATATTGTCCGCGATGCGGAAGCGCCCACTTTTCCATAAACGACTTTAAGTCGAAGCGATGTGGCGATTGTGAGTTTGTATTCTATTTTAACCCACTGTCGGCCACTGTGGCACTGATACTTGACAGCAAAAACCGTCTGTTGGTGGCGCGTCGAGCCAAAGAACCGGCAAAAGGGACACTCGACCTGCCGGGAGGCTTTTCCGATAGCTTCGAGACTGCCGAGGAGGGTGTGACACGCGAGGTAAAGGAGGAGACGGGGCTCACAGTAGTATCTACCGAGTATCTTTTCTCGCTCCCCAATATTTACGTCTATTCGGGATTCGAGGAGCATACACTCGACCTGTTTTTCCTTTGCCGCATAAAGGAGAGCGACAACCTCTCTGCAGCCGATGACGTCGATGACCTGCAATGGATTCCCATTGAGGAGATAGAGCCCGAGAAATTCGGGCTGCAATCGATACGCAAGGGAGTGGAGCTATTCAAGAAAATGACAATGAAAAATATAAAACCATAATATGAAGAAAAAATTAACTATTCTACTGCTTGCCGGCCTTGGAATAGCCGCACAGGCACAAACCACAGTCTCGGCCGACGATAATGGCAGGTTGCTGAAAGAGAGCCGCCGACTGATTGAAGAAAAGGAGTATCCCACCACCCTGACGCTTCTTTCGCGCATAGAGCGCAATACGCTCAATGCCAACGAACGCCAAGAGGCCGACTATATGCGAGCAATAGCAACTTTCGAGACCAACAGCCTCGAGGGACGTGCCCTTATGCTGCAATATCTCGCCGACTATCCCGAGAGCGCAAAGAAAGATATCCTATCGGCCTACATTGCCGAGTCCTATTACTACTCACGTAATTTCGAGCAGGCCCTCAACTGGTTCAAGAACTGCGACAGAGACCGTCTTGAGCCAAGAGACAGAGAGCGTATGCAACTGCATTATGCTCTCACTCTACAGGAGTGTGACGAGGCAAACAGCGCTGTAAATCTGCTTAATGCAATAAAAGCCAACGGAAAATTCTACCGCAGCGACGCTGTTTTTCACCTCGCAGCCATCGACTACTACAACGAGCAGCTCGACAATGCCTACAAAGAATTTAAATCCATTGAGATGGACGACAAGTATCATCTTGATGTTCCCTACTATCTTGCAGGAATTTACCTGAAGAGAGGAGAGAATGTGCGTGCCGAGAAGCTCGCCAACCTCTTCTTGCAATATAACAGCGAACTGAAGCAAAGTACCCCTATGCGCCACATCCTTGGAGCATCACTCTATGGTCAAGGGCGTTACAGCGAAGCAATAGCCCCACTGCAAGAGTATATGCAACAGTGTAAAGAGCCTCAGCGCATTGCTTGCTATCAGTTGGCAATGAGCCTTTTCAACACAGGAAAATACAACGAGGCTGTCCCCTTCTTCGACCAATGCACCAACGAAGATGATGCAATAACACAAAATGCCTATCTGCATTTAGGTATTATAGAGCTTAAACTAAACGACATTGCAAAGGCCCGTCTCTTTTTTGAGCAGGCAGCAGCAATGAACCACGACAGCAAGATACGCGAGGAGGCACTTTACAACTATGCCCTTTGCATACACCAGACACGCTACTCTCCCTTTGCCGAAAGCGTAAAGGTTTTTGAGCGCTTCCTTAACGAATACCCCGACTCACCCCACGTATCACAGGTCGAGAGTTATCTTGTCGAGGTTTATATGAACACACGCAACTATGATGTCGCACTGCAATCGATTGAGAAAATCAAGCACCCATCAAGCGAGATTTTAGGTGCCAAGCAGAATATTCTCTACCGTTTGGGAGTACAGTCGTTCATCGACAATAATATGCACGGTGCAATAGAGTATATGAACCGTTCATTGGCACTTTCGCGCTATAGTCGCGACACACACAGCGACGCCCTTTATTGGCGTGGCGAGTCGTACTACAGTTTAGAAAACTATAAAGCAGCCGAGAAGGACTATAAAGCAACCATCGCGCTCTCACAAAGAAACGCAGCCGATGCCCTCTATGGTCTTGCATATACCGAGTTTCAACAAGAGGATTACGAAAAAGCAGCCCAAACATTCGGACGCTTCCTTCAGAGCACTACAGCAGCCAAAGCTGCACAGCGCGCCGATGCCTACAACCGTCTGGGCGACTGCCATTTTTACAAACGCGACTACACCAAAGCCGACCAATTCTACCAAAAGGCAGCCGAGACCGACCGTTCGCATAGCGACTATGCACTATACCGTTCGGCTATAACACAGGGCTTGTCAAAGGATTATACAGCCAAAATAAAAACCCTTACGACCCTCATAGAGCAATATCCCGGCAGCAACTACACCGAGCAGGCTTTCTATGAGATAGGACGTTCACACGTTGCATTAGACAACAACACTCAAGCCGTAAAGACATTTACCGAACTCATAAAACACTACCCCGAGAGCTCCCTTGCACGTCGTGCAGCCGCCGAAAGAGCAATCATCTACAACCAGAATGGAGAACAGGAAAAAGCCATAGCAGCCTACAAGGAGATTATCGAGAAATATCCTCATAGCGATGAGGCGCGTATGGCAATCCAAGACCTAAAGAACCTGTATATAGAGAAAGGCGACATAAGAGAGTTCACCCAATTTGCAGCAACAGCACCCGGAATGAAAGCTGTTGAGAGCAACGAGCGCGACACACTCACATACGCCGCAGCCGAGCGCATCTACAGCCGTCAACGCTATGATGACGCACGCAAGGCATTCAACGATTACATTGCCGAGTTCCCCAACGGTTCGTTCATCCTCGACAGTCACTATTATCTTGGTGTAATATACTATAACGACAAAGCTACGAAAGAGGCGCTGAAACATTTCGAGCAGGTTATACAGTTCCCCGATAACAAATACAGCGAGGATGCGATGGCGCTTGCATCGGATATCCACTACCGCGCGCAGCAATACGACCGCGCTATGGAGCTATATAAACAGCTTGTAGCAAAGACAAATAACGAAGAGCGTCGCCGCGCCTGCCACATGAATATGATGCGCTGCGCAACAGCCCTCAACCTCGATAACGAGGCGATAACAGCTGCAAGCGAATTGCTGAATGCAGGCAACCTCTCTCCCGAGTGGGAGCGCGAGGCTCTGCACACACGTGCCAAAGCACAACTGGCCATTAACAACGGGAAAGAGGCCATTGCCGACCTCACCAAATTAGCTGCCGACACACGCAGCAAACAGGGAGCCGAGGCAAAGTACCTGTTGGCACAGTATCTCTTCGACAGCAAGCAATACGATAAGTGCGAGAAAGAGATTCTAAACTACATCGAGTCGAGCACCCCCCACGCCTACTGGTTGGCGCGCAGTTTCGTACTTCTCTCCGACCTTTATATGGCACAGGGACGTAATATGGAGGCTAAACAGTATCTGTTGACACTGCAGAACAACTACAGCGGCAACGACGATATTGCATCACTCATCAAAGAGCGTCTGCACAAACTAACCACCGACAATGAGGCGGCACAGTAAGCAGCAGTTTATTCCGAAACAATAGTTTTTAAGAAATACAGAAAATGAAAAGATACACTATATTATCGGCAATTATGCTTGCCGCAAGCAACCTATTTGCACAGAACGATACAATAGGAGCAGTAATTCAGGTCGAGAACGACTATGCACCTGTGGTAGTCAAGGCGACCAAAATGGGCTTCACACCACAGATTGAGATTGCATCCGACCAGACACCCCTTGACCTTGTATTCTCACAAAAGGGCGAACCATTCGGACGTTTTGTATCACAGCGCAATGTAAAGGATGTTCTTCCCACACAAGAGATGCGCCTGCCCGGATACGCTCGTTTGGGTTACGGAACCGGAAATAACTTAGACCTGAAAGCTGCCTACCGATTCTCCTTTGGCAAGCGCGACAATCTGAGTCTTTTTGCCTCGATGGATGGATATAACACCGACATCGACTACAGCGACACAGATTGGCGTTCGCGTTTCTACGCAACAGCGATTGCAGCCGACTACACACACAATTTCGACAATCTTGCTTTGGGTGTCGAGGCCGACATCAAGAACTGCGTATTCAATTATATGCAGCCTGCATTCTATGCAAACAATAGAGTAATGCCCCAGACAACCGACAAGCAGAACAGTGGTTCTTACGCACTTTTAGTAAAGGCTGCATCCAAGACAATGGGAGCACTCTCGTACAAGGCATATGCTGGATTCACAATCAACAATCGCAAATACAGCGCATCGGTAGCCGACAACATCACCGAGACCCGACTGCGCGCAGGTGGTACGGTGCGTTACGAGCTTCCCCATGTAAATCTCTATAATCTTGGTGCAAACATCGACATTGACGGGTTTATACACAACAGTGCTTTAAAGCCCGACGATGGTCCCGGAATACACGACCGATACAGCGACTACACACTCATTCGCCTGAATCCCTTTGGTAACCTGCGTTTCGGCGATTGGAAAGCCCGCATTGGAATACACGCCGACCTTGTAACCGCCAACAGCCCGTTCTTTGCCGTTGCACCCGACATTAAATTAGAGGGAGAGATAGCCAAAGACATCTCGCTGTATGCAGCAGCAACAGGCGGTCGCAAGGCAGCCTCGTTCGAGACATTGGATGCTCTCTCGCCCTATTGGAACTACATTCCCGGCATAAAGCAGCTTGCAGCGGCATATAATCTGTGCGATGTTTCGGTAGGAGTACGCACTACGGTAGGTGCACTATACACTAATCTTTATGCAGGATTCTCATACACTATAGATGACCTTATGCCCACTATTGACCAAACATCATCTATACTATTTACTAAATTTATTCAGGACGACTCACGCGATATTTACATAGGCATTAATGCCGGATACGACTTTGGCGGAATACTGAATGTAGAGGGCAACATCCGCTACGACCGTTGGGGTTGCAGCGGCAGCGACGACCTGCTTATGTATAAGCCAATGCTTACAGCAGGTCTAAAGGCACGCGCACGAATAATTGAGGGACTGTATGCCAATATTGGATATACATTCACCAACTACACAAGCGGCAACGACGACCTAAAGATAGAGGATAAAAGCTATTTAGAGGCAAGAGTAAGTTACCGTTTGCAAGAACAGGTGAATCTGTTCGTTCAAGGCAACAACCTTTTGAACTGCGAATATGAGCTGTATCCCGGTTGTATGGCACAGGGAGTAAATGCAATGGTTGGAGCGAGCATCAACTTCTGATGAACAAAAAAAATCACTCCTAAATAAAATAATATATTATTTTAAGGTATTAAAGCGCTCATAAGCCCCATATTTTTTAGCAGAATTAAGTTTGAGATACGAGAAACTTTCATACTTTTGCCCCAAAATTCAGATATTATGCAAAAGAATTTAGTTATTGTAGAGTCGCCTGCAAAGGCAAAAACAATAGAAAAATTCCTTGGAAAAGAGTACAAGGTAATGTCGAGCTACGGACATATATGCGACCTGAAAAAGAAAGAGTTCAGCATAAATGTCGATACATTCGAGCCCGAATATGAAATCCCCATCGAGAAACAGAAATTGGTAGCCTCGCTGCGCACCGAAGCACAAAAAGCCGACACTGTGTGGTTGGCTTCCGATGAAGACCGCGAGGGAGAAGCTATAAGCTGGCATCTTTTCACTGTTCTTGGGCTTGACCCCAAAAAGACCAAGCGCATTGTATTCCACGAAATTACCAAGAGCGCTATTCTGAATGCAATAGAGAATCCGCGCGACATAGACACCAATCTTGTATATGCGCAGCAGGCGCGCCGCGTACTCGACCGTCTGGTAGGATTCAAGCTATCTCCTGTACTTTGGCGCAAGGTAAAGCCCGCGCTCTCGGCAGGACGAGTGCAGTCGGTGACAGTGCGCCTTATCGTCGAGCGCGAACGCGAGATTAACAATTTCGTAAGCGAATCGGGTTACAGAGTGACAGCCCTCTTCGAATTGTCCGATAATAATGGCGAGAAACGTCTGCTCCCCACCGAGCTATCGAAACGTTTCAAAACCCACCAAGAGGCCGAAGAGTTTCTTAAATCTTGCATTGGAGCAGAGTTCAGCATCGTGGATGTAAACACAAAGCCGCTGAAGAAAAGCCCCGCAGCACCCTTTACAACATCTACGCTGCAGCAAGAGGCTGCTCGCAAGCTACACTTTACAGTGTCGCAGACAATGACAATAGCACAGCGTCTTTATGAGAGCGGATACATCACCTATATGCGTACCGACTCGGTGAACCTCTCATCACTGTGCATAGGCTCGTGCAAGAAAGTTATCACCGACACATACGGCAGCGAATATCTTAAGACACGCAAATACTCGACAAATTCAAAAGGAGCACAGGAGGCACACGAGGCCATCCGACCCACATTTATGGAGAATAGCTCTATTGAAGGCAGTATCCCCGAGAAGCGTCTCTATGAGCTTATCTGGAAACGCACTATAGCATCACAAATGTCCGATGCACTTGTTGAAAAGACCACTGTAAACATCTCAATAAGCGGACACGAGGAGAGCTTCATCGCCACAGGCGAGGTAACCGTATTCGACGGATTCTTACACGTATACCGTGAATCGACCGACGAGGAGACAAGCGCCGATACAGCCATACTGCCGATAGTTAACATAGGCGAAGCACCTGCACCCGTAGAGATTACAGCCACCGAGCGATTCACGCAGCATCCTCCCCGCTATACCGAGGCAAGCCTCGTGCGAAAACTCGAGGAGTTGGGAATAGGCCGTCCTTCGACCTATGCCCCCACAATCAGCACTATCCAGCAGCGCGAATATGTCGAGAAGGGCAATAAGACCGGTACAACACGCCAGTATGACATACTCACACTCAAAGGCAGCAAGATAAGCACCAAGCAGGGCAAGGAGACCGTAGGTGCCGAGAAACAGAAACTTATGCCCACCGACATAGGAATCGTTGTAAACGATTTCCTCTTGGAGTTCTTCCCCGAGATTATGGACTATAATTTCACTGCCACTGTCGAAAAAGATTTTGACGATATTGCCGACGGCAAAAAAGAGTGGGTTGGCCCCATAAAAGAGTTCTACTCCGACTTTGCACCACAGATAGACAGTATACTGCAAACAAAGACCGAGCACAAGGTTGGCGAGCGCATTTTGGGTACCGACCCTGCAAGCGGCAAGCCCGTTTCGGTAAAAATTGGTCGTTTCGGTCCCATCGTACAGATTGGTTCGGCAACCGATGAAGAGAAGCCCCGCTTTGCTCAGATGAAGCCCGGTCAGACACTTGAGACAATAACCCTTGAGGAGGCACTCGACCTATTTGGCCTGCCCCGTACACTGGGCAAATATGAAGGCGAGAATGTCACAATAGGTGCAGGACGATTCGGTCCCTACATAAAAATCGGCAATGCCTATATCTCGCTACCCAAAAGCCACGACCCAATGACAGTGACATTGGAGGAGGCGCAAATACTGATAGAAGAGAAACGCAAAGCCGATGCCGAAAAGATTATAAAGACATTTGACGAGGAGCCCGAGCTACAGGTTCTCAACGGTCGTTTCGGCCCATATATATGCTACAAGAAGAGTAACTACAAACTACCCAAAGGCATTGTACCTGCCGAGCTAAGCCTTGCCGAATGTATGGAAATAGTACAAAAGCAGGACGAGGGTGGCAAACCCACGACAAAAAGCCGCAAACGCTACACAAAGAAAGCTGAATGACACGTATTATTCTCATAGGATATATGGGTGCAGGCAAGACCACATTAGGAGAGGCTCTTGCCAAGAGACTGCAACTGCAGTTCATCGACCTCGACCTTTACATCGAACAGCGTTACCGCAAGACAATAGCCCAGATATTTGCCGAGAAGGGCGAAGAGGGGTTCCGTCTCATAGAGCAACGTATGCTGCACGAGGTAGCCGAGTTCGAGGATGTGGTAATCTCGACCGGAGGAGGTACCCCCTGCTTCTTTGACAATATCGACTATATGAACAACCAAGGAACAACTGTATTCCTTGACGTTCCTATAGAGCGACTATTCATAAGACTGAGTATCGCCCGCAACAAACGCCCGCTCATAAAAGAGAAAAACGATGAAGAGTTGCGCGCATTCATTGTCGAACAGCTCGGCAAACGCATAACCCATTACAGCAAGGCTACCTACACATTTGTAGCCGACAAACTCGAAGACCGCAGCCAGATTGACGAATCGGTAGATAAGTTCATAAAAGAGATACCCGTTTCGTACAACCCGACACACGGTTCATTACCCTGATAAACACAGACATTAAATAACTAACAAATATTAAGTTATATGAGAAAATGGCGCATTGAAGACTCGGAAGAGCTCTATAACATCAAAGGTTGGGGAGCATCCTATTTCAGCATCAACGAAGAGGGCAACGTAGCAGTTACCCCCAAGAAAGATGGAGTCGCAGTAGACCTAAAACAACTAATGGATGAGCTACAGCTAAGAGACGTAGCAGCACCAGTTCTTATCCGCTTCCCCGACATTCTTGACAACCGTATCGAAAAAATATCGAGCTGTTTCAAGATTGCAGCCGATGAGTACAAATATAAAGCCGAGAACTTTATTGTATATCCCATAAAGGTTAATCAGATGCGCCCCGTTGTCGAGGAGATTATGAGCCACGGTAAAAAGTACAATATCGGTCTTGAGGCTGGTTCAAAGCCCGAGCTACACGCCGTTATTGCAATGAATGCCGACAGCGACTCACTCATCATCTGCAACGGATATAAAGACGACAGCTACATAGAGCTTGCCCTTTTGGCACAGAAGATGGGCCGCCGCATTTTCCTTGTTGTAGAAAAGCTGAACGAGCTGAAGCGTATTGCCAAGATAGGCAAGCGCCTTGGTGTGCGCCCCAACATTGGTATACGCATTAAATTGGCAAGCGAAGGCAGCGGTAAATGGGAAGAGAGTGGAGGCGATGCAAGCAAATTCGGACTAACATCGAGCGAGCTTCTCGAAGCACTCGACATTCTCGATAAATTCGATATAAGAGATTGTCTTAAACTTATACATTTCCACATAGGAAGCCAGGTAACACGCATACGCCACATTAAAACAGCGCTGCGCGAAGCATCGCAGTTCTATGTGCAGTTACGAAAATTGGGTTACGAGGTAGAGTTCACCGACATTGGCGGAGGTCTTGGAGTAGACTACGACGGAACCCGTTCGTCGAGCAGCGAGAGCAGTGTCAACTACTCGATACAGGAGTACGTAAATGACGCTATATTCACATTTGTCGATGCTGCCGACAAGAACAATGTCCCCCACCCCAACATCATCACCGAGAGCGGACGCTCGGTATCGGCACACCACGCCATTTTGGTATTCGAGGTTCTTGAGACAGCCGCCCTGCCACAGATGGATGAGGATTGGGAGGTAGCAGCAAACGACCACGACCTTGCAAAAGAGCTATACAAAATATGGTGCGAACTTGACCAACGCACAATGCTCGAGGCGCTGCACGACGCACAGCAGATACGCGAAGAGGCATTAGAACTTTTCAGTCACGGTATCGTCGACCTTAAGACACGTGCACAAATCGAAAGTATGTTCTGGAGTATCACACGCGAGACACAGGCGCTCACAAAGAGTATGAAACACGTGCCCGACGACTTCCGCAAACTACCCAAGCTATTAGCCGATAAATACTTCTGTAATTTCTCGCTCTTCCAGAGCCTGCCCGACAGCTGGGGAATAGACCAATTCTTCCCCATTATGCCCATACACCGACTCGACGAGCGCCCCGACCGCAGCTGCACCATTCAGGATATGACCTGCGACAGCGACGGTAAGATAACCGACTTTATAAACTACAGCAGCAAAGCCGACACACTGAGGGTACACAAAGTGAAATCGAACGAGCCGTACTATCTTGGAGTATTTCTCGTGGGTGCATACCAGGAGATTCTTGGAGATATGCACAACCTCTTTGGCGACACCAATGCAGTACACATCAGCGTCGATGAGAAAGGATATAACATCGAAAGGATTATCGATGGAGAGACCATTGCCGACGTTCTCGACTACGTACAGTACGATGCACGCAAACTTGTGCGCACACTCGAGCGTTGGGTTACAAGTGCTGTCAAAGAGGGTCGCATAAGCCTCGACGAGGGCAAAGAATTCCTTTCGAACTACCGTTCAGGACTATACGGATACACATATCTCGACTATTGATGAAAAAGAAAATAACAGTAATAAAAGTAGGAGGGAAGATTGTCGAGGAGAAAGAGAGTCTCGATAATCTTCTCGACCGCTTCGCAGCCATCGAAGGATACAAAGTGCTCATACACGGCGGCGGACGCTCGGCAACACGCATAGCCGAGTCGTTGGGCATAGAGAGCCGTATGGTAGGCGGACGCCGCATCACCGATGCCGAGACACTAAAAGTTGTAACTATGGTCTACGGCGGCCTTGTAAACAAAAATATTGTTGCAGGACTGCAGGCACGCGGTGTAAACGCCTTAGGACTGACTGGAGCCGATTGCAACGTGCTTCGTGCTCATAAGCGCCCTGCCGGAGAGGTCGATTGGGGTTTTGTAGGCGATGTAGATAGCGCCGACGGAGCTATGCTTAGTAAGCTCATTGAAGAGGGAATAGTACCTATTATGGCACCACTTACCCACGACGGCAAAGGCAACCTGCTTAACACCAATGCCGACACCATTGCATCGGAGACTGCAAAGGCACTTTCCGGCAATTTCGATGTAACACTCACCTACTGTTTCGAGCACCCCGGAGTAATGCGCAATCCCGATGATGCAACAAGCCTCATACCACTTATAAACCGAGAGAGCTACAAACAACTGCTTGCCGACGGAACTATAAGCGGAGGTATGATACCCAAGATTGACAATGCCTTTGCAGCTCTCGATGGCGGAGTGAGCAAAGTAATAATAACAAAGGCAGATGCCATTGAGGGTGCATCGGGCACACACATTATCGAGGGATAATGCAAGAGAAAAAAAGTATATTCAAGCACCCCGAATTGGGGGAAATAACCGTTATACGCAAGCCGCGTGCCAAGAGAATAACACTCAGGGTGCGCGGTGGTTGCATAACTGCCACACTACCCTATATATGCCCTATAAGATTATTGGAAGAGATAATAGATAATAATTGCGAAAGATTAAAAGAAGAGGTTGCAGACACCCGACTGAGAATCATAGATTGGGATTTCACCCTTAAAGGCCCCTGCTTTTATCTGAAACTACAGCAAAGCAATAACGAGGATATACAAATTACCGGTAAAGATGGGGTATACATACTATCCTGCCCTGCCTCTGCCAATATTTCGAACAGCGATACACAAGAACAGTTACGTGATGCGATAAAGGCAGCTCTGCGACACAGAGCCAAACTGATAATACCCAAGCGCCTTGCACAGCTCGCGACACAACACAATATAAAATACAGCAACGTCAGTGTGCGCGACAGTCACTCGCGTTGGGGCAGTTGCAGCACACGAGGCTCAATATCCCTTAGTATCTACCTTGTTCTGCTGCCAATAGAACTTATCGACTATGTACTGAGACACGAGCTGTGTCACACCGTACACATGGACCACAGTCCGCAATTCTGGGCGCTGCTCGACAAATTCTGCGGAACATCATCAAAAGAGCTTCGCGAGCAATTAAAAAGCTATCACACAGGTTTTTAAGGATATTTCTAAACTGTGCCTAAAACTAACTACACTCGCTGTGAAAAATATTGAAGTAAACTTCATATCTCTCGCTCGTTTGTAATTATTACTGTCCGGCAAAAATAGAATACCGTTTATATAAGTTTGAAGGTGCTCCAATTACTTTTGGGGGACCTTCATTACTATAATGACATAACAAATAACTCCTACTCGTTATCTTCCACTGTCAATAATCCTCGGATAAATGTAGCAATACGACTTGCAGCCTCGGGCGACGATTCATTGTCAGCAGGTACAACTACCGCACTGCCGAAATGGTCTAAGAAATTCTTGTAAGCATCAGTATCAATATCCGACTCAAAAAAGAGAGTACTCGCATCGTGAATACTATTCACATATAGTAGATGCTCGAGTTGACGGTATTCTAGCACCATCTGACGACTTACGGTAAGAAACTCCTTTTTTTCCCCATTACACAGCTCAATCCTCGCTTTCCACGCTTTTTTCTCAATCATATTATCGAGCATATAACTTGTATCGAAACATGGTTTTATAAACAGTTTCGGGATATCGGTTATCTGTGCAGCAATAGTGGCGGCTGTACCATGCGCTACAATAAAATCGGGCCTGAGAGCATCCAAAGACGATAATAGTCTAACCTCATCTACACCATTGTTAGGGCCTTTGGGCAAAGTACGATACATACAATAGAAGTCGGTATTCAGTTCCTCGATAATAGAGGTTAACAGCCTATCCTCACTTCCTGCAAACAGGTCGCCGAGGAATAGAATATGCTTCCTTTTATCCCTCTCAATTTTGTATTCAAGCGGCATTCTCATAACACTCACATTTTTGTATTATGACACTAATATAGAAACTATTGGAGAAAAATTCAAAAAATGGGGAGTATTTTTTTTACTCCTTACATCGCACCAAACAAGTCTCTATTTATTCATAAATCCAGATAGTTATAGAGTTTCACTGCTATAAACTGTTAAATCATTCATCAGCAGGAAAAACGAATATCCTCGTATATATATCTACCATTCAACACACGTTGCTTACTCTTGAAGCGAGGGCTGATAAAATCGAGCAAATCCGGTTACGTGGACAAAACGGGTGATGAAATTATGTAGATAAAACCTTATTGGACATTTCGGGTGATAAATATCCATTATTGCCACTTCAACCTGTGCACAGGTTGAAGTGGCAATCGCTTTTTAATAATGTCGCATAATGTACTCATCCAATAACTTTTTTCGAT
>JAEIGA010010617.1_pt1 | contig 13973 bp, 11 predicted proteins | sample 9270691 | NCBI WGS metagenome assembly JAEIGA01 (sample SAMN17057246, study PRJNA624740) | gut metagenome | biome: biome; isolation source: fecal sample | host: Bos grunniens | place: China: Xizang | collected 2019 | reverse complement strand
GCAGCCTCACCTCTATATGCAGCATTCAATCCCCATAATGTATTAGATATTGGTTCCGACCCCATCTCTGTTTTCACAACTAAAGGCATCTCACTCAAATGCATAATAGTTGCTCCTACCGACAAATCTTTCGTAAATGCATACTCGGCATGAGCCCCAACTAAAGTCTTTCGTTGCATATTGAACATGCTTTGACTCTCCAATTGCACGTCAATATTATTACCAGAGGCCAATATTGCTTGATTCAATATTGTCACTGTACCCATTGTATAATCGACTGTATAATCAACATTTTCAGTTAATGTCTGACCACCTGCTGTCACTACTACCGAACCTCTCGGAACATTCATTGCATTCAATCTAATCACACTTCCCGAACTAGCCTGATATTTACCCGACAATCTAAATTTATTCTTTTCAGTCAACTCCTGAGCCATTATCTTAGTCGAGTCATACAATTCTTGAAAACAATATTTATCTGCCACAGCATCATTTCCTATCATTTTTCTTAAATGTTCACCAAATGGCTCTACTACAGGAAAAATCACACGCCCCGTAGAGGCATAAACTGTATAGCCCTCCACAAAGTCAAATTGACCATCTGGCATCGGCTCATTACGAGAATCCAAACGATCCAAATTCATCACTTTCACAAGCAATTGATTTTTTATAGCCCCTTCTGGTATATAATTAACGTATACCCCACTCGAATCATTTTTATATTGAATATTTAATTTAAACTTTTCATGCTGTACTTGATTACCTCCAAGATAATACACATTCTTCATCATCAAATCCCACAATGCAGTCTGTGGTGATGTGGCTGTTCCTTTCAATAACTTTACTATCAAGGCTTGTGGTGCATCAATTCCATCTGTTGAAAATTCACCGACCTGATAAGTTTTACCATTATAGGTATATTCAAATGCAACAGCCAACACCTCATCATTATTCAACGCTTGACGCAATGAAATAAAACCCAACTGACTATTCAATGTATATTCCGACGCCTCCAATCTACGTGCACTCTCAATCTTCTCGTAATCCTGACCACCAAAAATATCATACATATTGTATGCTACATCCAATGTTGAATTACACAACTGAATATCGCGCACTCCATCCATTGCCTTCACTTCATCATACAACGAGTTCGCTGCATTATCTGGTTGCGCCACACCATAAGTATTCCAATGGCTATTATCCACTCTCACACCTTCTGCCAAGTCCATAAATGCCACAATATTACGTGCTTGTTCAAAATTACCTCGTTTATTTGTCACCCAAACCTCACAACGCGTAATTGTTATACCCGACATTATATGTGGCAATTTCGACATATTTTGATCGTATGTATCTCTAAAATAATGTGCCAAAAAGAAGTGTTTATTTTCATCATAATTATCTATCTCCACTTCAAAATCCATCAACTGCGACCCTCCTTTCGAATTCACATGCTTAGTCTCTGATTGTTGTTGAGATGCCACTGCAGTAATACTCAATTTACCGAATTGCAACTCCGTCTTCAAACCAAACAATGCCGAATTACCTTTTATCAACGATGAATTCAATGGCAAACTTACATTACCCAAATCTATACTCTTAACTATCTCATCTTCCTTACCTTGATAATTCAATTTCAATAACTGTTGATCAAAATCAAACGTTGCCTCTGTGTTATAATTCATCGTAAACCCAATCTTATCTCCCACTGTTGCATTCACACTCAACTGAATATTCTCATCAAAATCAAACGTAGTGGTTTTTCTCAAACGCTCAGCTAAAGAATAATTTTGCACATTATTATGCTTAATACCAAAAGTCAATTCAGCAGAACCTTGAGTTTTAATTTGCACACCACCAGGACCAAACAACTTCTCTGCTGGCCCGAGCGAGAATTTCATATCCGTAATATTAAACTTATCCTCATAATTTTCTGCCGCTTTTTTATTCTTCTCGGCCCAATATTCCCCCATCACCTTTTTTAATGACATCTGCTTATATTCATCTGGCGTCAACGTAAATGCCGACACAAGCTCCTCATCGCCCATCATCGTTCTAACTATATAATTTCCTGTCTCTGGATCATACTCTATCTTTGTCTCTACATTAGACGGATCCTTCAAATCCATCGGTGCTTCTTCTTGCAAACCTCCAACTACCAACTGTTGACCATTTCCTAACTGTTTAACTCTCATTGCCGACCTTGGTGCAGGCACTGAATCATACATATAATCTTGATGCGCTCCAACATTGTAATAAGGTGTCTCTTCATTAGGCACAACATCTTGAGTCATTGCACGCAACGACTCCACAACTCCAGTCAATAATCCCAAACAAAATAATAAAACAACTATTTTCTGAAAATAATTCACGATATTTAATATTTAATAAATGATTAAAAAAACTACTCTACTCCTTTATATGTATCCTATATTCTATGGGAAATATACGAAGAGTAAAGAAATATATACTTAATTCTTCTTTACCTTATTCCTTGTAATTACATCATAGAAAGCGCTCTCTTAACAATCTTTCCTACCGCCATAGTCGCATCCTCTTTCATTAATTTTTCAACCACTTTAACAGATGCAACCTTTTGAAATCCTAACGCAATCAACGCTGCCACAGCCTCTTCCATATTCTCATTATTAGTACCCACAACCACATTGTGCATTGTGCATTGTGCATTTTGCATTGTTCCAATCTTGTCTTTTAAATCCACAATAATCCTTTGCGCCGATTTCAGACCAATCCCCTTCACAGACTTAATTGCATTAACATTGCCTATAGCAATTATCTCTTGCAATTCAGCTACCGTGAAACTCGACAAAATCATTCTTGCCGTAGCCGCACCCACACCACTCACCGAAATCAGTAACAAAAATAACTCCCTCTCAGCCTTAGTCAAAAAGCCATACAACACATGAGCATCCTCACGTATATTCTCATAAACATACAATCTAGCAACTGTCAGTCCTTGCAACTCTTGATATGTCACAAGCGATACATTTAACAGATAACCAATACCATTTGTTTCCAACACACAATAAGTCGGAGTCAAATCTGCAATTTCACCCTTAATATATTCAATCATAACAAACTATAAATTTCTGTCATACAACCAATTACACATCTCACAAAATCCACTATACACAATTTACAAAATTACAAAAAAAATCCCATTCTACAAAACCCAATATAAATATATTTCATAACGAAAAAAGATGCATTTTATTACTTTAATAAAAAAAATAATAAAAAACAGTAATCAATATAAGTTTCAATAAAAATACATTGTCAAATAAAAAAAAATCACTATCTTTGTGGACTGAATCAAATAAAATAAATATTGGTAATAAAATATAATAGACTAATATTTCTTACCCATTAAAAATAATCTAAATTATGAACGAAGAAAAAGATTTCATCGAAGTAGATGATACAGAATGTATCAAGTTTATTCTCAAACATTTACCTGAAGAATTACAAGACAAAGTGTCTGATGACGACATCCAATATGTACTTGATTTAATTTGTGAGTACTATGCTGAAAACGATCTTATAGAAGAGGATACAGTAGAAGAAGCTACCATTGCAGAAGAGGATATGTTCAATTTTATTCTTGCCGCTATCCGCAAAGAAAAAGTCGTGGAAATGGATGAATACACCCTTGAAGCTATTCTTGACGGCGAGTTTGAATACGGCAAAACAATAGGCATTTACACTGAAGAAGAATAAATGTTGTTTTTCATTCTCAGATACATTGTAAGATACAGACTAAAAGTTGTTACAGAAAACATAGCACGTTCTTTTCCTGACAAGAGTAAAAAGGAACGTGCTTTGATTGTTGACAATTTCTACCGACATTTTGCCCATCAAAACATTGAAAGTTTGCAATTTATATTCATGTCGCCTAAAAAAATCAAGCAGAAATTTATATTTGACAATATAGAACTTCTTGAAGATTTTGCTAAACAGAAACGCAATATGACTGCCGTAATTGGTCATTATGGCAATTGGGATTGGATGGCTTCTATCCCACTTTGGAGCGACAAATTTGTTGTAGGAACTTTATACAAAAGTATTAAAAATAAATTTTTCAACAATCTATTTTTTAAAATAAGAAGTCGTTTTGGTGTGCACTGTATTAACATGAAACAAGCCCTACGGGGTATAATTGAACTAAATAAAGCTCCAAAACCAAACATCATAGCCTATATTGCCGACCAAAGCACAACAATAAAGAATGTACATCATTGGATTAATTTTCTAAATCAAGACACCGCGGTACAATCTGGATGGGCTACTATTGCTCGTAAATTTGACACTATTGTTTTATATTTAAAGATTACCCCTATTTCTAAGGGGCGTTATACTGCACACTTCGAAGTTATAACCGAAGACCCTAAATTAATAAATGAAGAAGAATTAATTAAAATATATTTTGCCAAATTAGAAAGAGATATCAAAGAAAAACCTGAATATTGGCTTTGGTCTCACAAAAGATGGAAACATAAAAGAGAAAAATAAAAGATAGAAAATAAAAAGCGAAAAATAGGAGTTTATCTATCATTTGTAACCTGTGATATAACTATGATTCATAAATTAAATAAGGTTTCTGTTGTTATACTTAACTTCAACGGACTGAAGTTGATGCAACAATATTTACCTACAGTGATTGCAAATTCTGGAAATGCAGAGCTTGTTGTAGCTGATAATGGTTCAACCGATGGCTCAGTAGAATGGCTAAAAACTGAATATCCGCTATTGCGACTTATTGTATTTGATAAGAACTATGGATTCGCCGAGGGATACAACAAAGCTTTAAAATTAGTAAATAATGAATATTATGTATTACTAAACTCAGACGTTCATACACCTAAAGATTGGCTTGTTCCATTATTAAAGTATATGGAGAATCACACACAATGTGTAGCTTGTCAACCCAAAATACGCTCAGTACATGAACCAGAAAAATTTGAGTACGCAGGTGCAGCTGGTGGTTTTATAGATATATACGGATATCCTCTTTGTCGAGGTCGCTTAATGAGTAATACAGAAACAGACAACAATCAATATGATACTATTGAAGAGATATTTTGGGCAACAGGAGCATGTTTAATGATTCGCAGTAAGTCATATTGGGATGCGGGTGGATTGGACGGCCGTTTTTTTGCTCACCAAGAAGAGATTGATCTTTGTTGGCGTTTAAAAGCCCGTGGAGCATCTATTGTATGTATACCACAATCAATAGTTTATCACGTTGGAGGTGGATCACTTGGATATGAATCTCCATTCAAAACTAAACTGAATTTTCGCAACAATGCCTTATTGCTATATAAAAACTTATCTGCAGACCGTTATTGGTGGACATATATACTCAGATTATTTCTTGATTGGGTAGCAGCATTACAAATGTTATTGCAAAGGAAACCTAAAAATGCGTGGGCAGTGGTTGAAGCGCAAATTGATTTTATTAAAATACGTAAGAACTTTAGTGCTGATAGAGAGAGGAATCTTACGCTAACAAAACACAAAAAACCTTCAGGATTATTAAACCTTTGGCTTATTTGGCAAGTCTATATAAACAAAAAGCAAAAATACTCGGATTTATAGTATCAACGTATTGTTTTTTTTTGTAACTTTGCACCTAAAGAAATTCATGAATACATAGCTTGCAATTCACAAGTAAAACTACACACTAAATTTGTGAATAACAATAAAATATATAACTATATCTATAAAATTTTAAATAAAATATTTAATAAAAAAACAAGCGAAAATCGAACAACAAAATCTTGCTACTCGATACTCGCTACTAAATGTCAAACAAAATGAAAAAAATTTTATTATTTGCAGTTGCTATCGTAATAGCACTTACAGTTTCAGCACAAGAACAAGTACAAGTACAGAAACAAATCATTGAAATCGCTGAAAAGACTCATGATTTTGGTACAATCAAAGAAGAAGATGGTCGCGTTTCTCACGTATTTACATTTAAAAACGTAAATGATGGACCTATAACCATCAAAAATGTACGCGCATCTTGCGGTTGCACAACTCCAGCATGGAGCCGTGAGCCTATTGCTCCAGGAGCAGAAGCACAAATAACTGTAACTTACAATGCTTCAGGTCGTCCTGGTTCTTTTCATAAATCAGTTACTGTAACTCTTAGCAATGGTACTGAGGACTTTACTCAAGTCTTGTTTATCAAAGGTAAAGTTACTCCTAAACAAACTGTTCCTGTTGCAGAAGAAAACACAGCAGCTCCTGTTGTAAATCAATAATTCATACAATACAAAAGACACTTGAGGTCGGGCATGTCGGACAAGTCCAGACACGTCCGACTTCTTTTTATTAATAGATACAGATGCGATATAATACAAAATATCTCGCTGATATAAATTTAAAACATAATACTGAATAGCAGTCTCATTGCTCGCTACTCGCTACTAAATATCTAATAATATGTCACACATTGAAAATAGCGAAGAATACAAAGGCCTTGCTGTCAACAAAGGCATAGAACAACCACCCATAGTAAATCCATACTTAACACGCAGAGTAAAACGTCGCCAACTATCAGTAAATGATTATGTTGAAGGAATCCTTGCTGGCAATCGTTCTATTTTAAGTCAAGCTGTAACATTGGTTGAAAGCTTATTGCCAGAACACCATACTATAGCTCAAGAAGTTATCGAAAAGTGCCTTCCACATGCAGGCAAATCAATACGTTTGGGGATCACAGGGGTACCTGGTGCAGGCAAATCAACATTCATCGAAGCTCTAGGCACTTACCTCTGCAAAGAACAAAACCACAAACTTGCAGTGTTGGCAATTGACCCAAGTTCGGAACGCTCAAAAGGTTCTATTCTTGGCGACAAAACACGCATGGAGGAGTTATCTATCGCCAAAAATGCTTTCATTCGCCCTTCACCATCAGCAGGTTCACTTGGTGGTGTAGCTCGTAAAACTCGCGAAAGTATCATCCTTTGCGAAGCAGCAGGTTTCGACACTATCTTTGTTGAAACTGTAGGTGTGGGACAATCTGAAACTGCTATGCACTCGATGGTTGACTTCTTTTTGCTTATTCAACTTGCTGGTACAGGAGATGAACTTCAAGGTATCAAACGTGGTATTATGGAAATGGCAGATGGTATCACTATCAACAAATGTGATGGTAATAATATAGAGAAAGCACAATTGGCTAAGCGTCAATTCCAAAATGCACTTCACCTATTCCCTATGCCTGAATCAGGATGGGCTCCACAAGTAACTACTTGTTCTGCTTTCGAACATATAAACATTCCTGAAGTATGGAAAATGGTTACGGACTATGTTGCATTTACCAACAAGAATGGCTACTTCGACTATCGTCGCAACCAACAAAGTAAATATTGGATGTATGAAACTATTGACGAATATCTACGCACAAGTTTCTACAATAATCCTACGATAGAAGATTTGTTAAAACAATACGAAAACATGGTGAACAACAACGAAATGACCTCATTTGCTGCTGCTCACAAATTGCTCGACACTTACAATAAAATAAAAAATTAAAAGTTAAATATTATCATAAAATATTTTAAAACAACTAATAACTAAACATTGATTAAATCTGAAAAATCTTTTCTAATCTCATTTATCACAATATGGATTATGGGATTGGTAATGTGGGCAATTACCGACAAAGTAGAGATGCACTTAGTCCTTAATAATTTCCACACACCCGTACTTGATGTTTTTTTCAAGTATTTTACTGAAGTTGGCGGCTGGGTACCTTTTATAATTGCGGGATTATTATTACTAATGAAGAAATGGAAAATTTCTGTAATAATACTTTTAGGACAATTGGTTGCTACTCTATTTGTCACACCTTTAAAGCACCTAATACGGGCACCACGTCCATCTATTGTGTTAGGCGGGTTAAACATTGATTTTCCTGTGATAGAAGGAGTTAAGTTACATTCTACTCTATCATTTCCTTCTGGACATACAGCTGCTGTATTCTCATTTTGTTTTGCCATCGCATTGTTTTGTCCTAAACCATGGCAAAAAATATTGTGTTTTTTTATTGCTATACTTGGTGGTTATTCAAGGATTTATCTTTCTCAACATTTCCTTGAAGATGTATTAGCTGGTTCATTAATAGGTGTTACATCTATATTGATACTAATACCTATTGTTACTAAATTTAAAAAAATATAAACAAAAAAGATTTCTAGCAAAACAAATAAATCTCGTCACTGAAATAATAAAATTATAAATATGGTTTCAAAAAAGAAAAGTACAAAAACGACATCTTCTCTTACAGCGAGACAAAAGCGCAATTTCTTTCTTATATTTTGGGGATTGTTTGCTATTGGATTGTTGTCAATTATACTTGTATTTGTTCTAATAACTAATGGAGCTATTGGTTATTTACCCCCATTAGAAGAGTTACAAAACCCAAAGAACAAATATGCCTCAGAGATTATTTCCTCTGATGGGGAACGCATTGGCACATTTTTCACAGCCAAAGACAATCGTATTTTCACAACATATGACGAGATTTCACCAAACGTGATTAATGCATTAATTGCAACAGAAGATGCCAGATTCCATTCTCATTCAGGCATTGATGGAGAAGCTCTATTACGCGTAATTATCAAACGCGTTATTCTTCAACAATCAGGAGCAGGAGGAGGTTCTACAATCACTCAACAATTAGCAAAACAACTTTACTCACCAACTGCAGCAAATATATTTGAACGTGCTTTACAAAAACCTATCGAATGGGTCATTGCTACTAATCTTGAACGTTTATATACAAAAGAAGAGATTATTACGATGTATCTCAATAAGTTTGACTTTCTTAATAATGCAGTGGGAATCGAAACTGCTGCACGCGTATATTTTGGCATCGAACCTTCGGAACTTAATATTGAACAAGCAGCTACACTCGTTGGCATGTGCAAAAATCCATCTCTTTACAATCCTGCTTCTGCGCGTCGTCGTCCTAAATGTCAAGAACGTCGCAATGTTGTACTCGGACAAATGGTTAAGGCTAAACATATTACGCAAGAAGAATGCGATTCATTAAAACAGTTGCCAATTGAACTTAATTATCATCGTGTCGACCATAAGTTAGGTATTGCCCCATATTTCCGTGAATATCTTCGTAAAACACTACAAGCCAAAGAACCTAAACGTAAAAATTATGCATCATGGCAACTCAAACCTTATGGACAATACTATCTAGATTCGCTCGAATGGGAAAATAATCCATTATATGGTTGGATAGAAAAAAATCCAAAGGCAGATGGCTCAAAATATGACATTTATCATGATGGTTTAAAAATATATACTACCATTGACGCTCGCATGCAACGTTATGCTGAAAAAGCAGTAGAAGAACATTTTACGGATATGCAAGCTAAGTTTATGAAAACACTGAAATACAAAAAAAATCCTCCGTTTGCCAACAACACTTCACAAGAAGATGTTGACCACGCAATGAATCAGGCAATGCGTCAGTGTGATAGATACAGAATGCTTAAAAAAGAAAAGAAAACAGAAGCTGAAATAAAAGAGGCATTCAATACGCCTACCGAAATGACAGTTTTTTCGTATCAAGGACAAATTGATACCATTATGACACCAATAGACTCTATTCGCTATCACAAAGCTTTTGCTCGCTGCGGTATGATGTCTATGGACCCAATTACAGGTCACGTAAAAGCTTATATAGGAGGACCTGATTTCACTTATTTCCAATATGATATGGTAACTCAAGGTCGCCGCCAAGTTGGTTCGACTATCAAACCTTACCTTTATTCACTTGCGATGAGCGAAGGCTATTGGCCTTGTGATACAACAAAGAATCAACCTATTACATTATATGACAAACTTGGACGCGAATTTACTCCACGCAATGACTCACAAAAACAATTGGGAGAAACTGTCACTTTACGTTGGGGATTGCAAAATTCAAACAACTGGATTACAGCCTACTTAATGAGTCTTCTTACTCCAGAACAATTAGTTAATCTTATGCGCTCATTTGGTATTAAAGGATTCCTTGACCCTGTAATTTCTATCTGTCTTGGTGCATCAGAAGTTACTGTTGCAGAAATGGTTGATGCCTACACTGTATTCCCTAATCATGGTATTCGCACAGAGGCTATATATGTTACTCATATTGAAGATAATCTTGGTAATATTATAACACAATTTACACCTGCTACCGAAGAAGTTTTAAACGAAGAATCAACATATAAAATGCTAGATATGCTACAAGCTGTAGTCAATGAAGGCACAGGAGGACGCATCCGTTGGCGCTACAATTTCGACTCCCCAGCAGGAGGAAAAACTGGAACTACCAATGAGAATGCCGATGGTTGGTTCATTGGCTTCACCCCTGAACTCGTCACTGGAGTATGGGTTGGTTGGGAAGATCGTACTGTCCACTTTACTGATATGGCCAATGGACAAGGAGCTTCAATGGCTTTACCAATATGGGGTGATTATATGTATAATGTTTATAACGATACTACTCTAGGATATAATAAATCAAAAGGATTTGATATTCCAGAATGGTTTAATCCAAATGCAGGATGTAACTAACGCAAATTCGATATAATTTTATAACAATAAATCTTCATATAGAATTAACATTAATTTAATGATAAATAAAAAAGCGCATTAAACTTACATAGCTTAATGCGCTTCTTTATTTTATTAAATTGTATATATAAGTCAAAACAAAACTCTCGTAATAAACTACCTATTTTATTAGCACAACAATATCAATATGCACGAGCAAACAATACGCGACGAGCTGAAGGTTTACCTGTCACCATACATACACCTGGAGTAGCATCACCATCCAAAGGAATACAACGAATTGTTGCTTTTGTTTCTTGTTTGATAAGTTCTTCTGTTTCAGGTGTACCATCCCAGTGAGCAGAGATAAAACCGCCTTTCTCAATTTCAACTTTGAACTCATCATATGAATTAACTTCACGAGTTACAGAAGCACGATAATCTAATGCTTTTTGGAAAATATTTGCTTGAATATCAGCCAAAAGGTCTTTGATATACTGAGCTACGCCCTCATAAGCGACTGATAATTTCTCGAGTTTGTCACGACGCATAATCTCAACCATACCATTTTCGAGGTCACGAGCACCAAGTGTTACACGCACTGGCACACCTTTCAATTCATACTCAGCAAATTTCCAACCTGGTTTTTTATTATCTGCATTGTCATATTTAACGCTTACGCCCAACGCTTTAAGTTCTTTAACCAAAGCATCTGCTTTCTCGTTAATCATAGCCAATTGGTCATCACCTTTGTAGATAGGCACAATAACCACTTGGAATGGAGCAAGAGCTGGAGGAAGAACAAGACCATTATTGTCGGAGTGAGCCATAATGAGTGCACCCATCAAACGAGTAGAAACACCCCATGAAGTAGCCCAAACATAGTCAAGTTTGTTCTCTTTAGTAACGAATTGCACATCAAAAGCTTTAGCAAAATTTTGACCCAAGAAGTGAGATGTACCAGCTTGGAGGGCTTTACCATCTTGCATCATTGCCTCGATACAGAATGTCTCTACCGCACCAGCAAAGCGTTCGTTAGCCGATTTAATACCTTTAACAACAGGCACAGCCATATATTTTTCAGCAAATTCGGCATATACATCAAGCATTTTGCGTGCCTCTTCGAGAGCTTCTTCTTCTGTAGCGTGAGCAGTATGACCCTCTTGCCACAAGAACTCAGCTGTACGAAGAAAAAGACGAGTACGCATTTCCCAACGCATTACGTTAGCCCATTGGTTACACAAGATAGGAAGGTCGCGATACGATTGAATCCAATTTTTATATGTATTCCAAATAATTGTTTCAGATGTAGGACGAATAATCAACTCTTCTTCAAGACGAGCCTCTGGGTCAACTACAACACCTTTACCCTCTTCGCTATTTTTAAGACGATAGTGTGTAACAACAGCACACTCTTTAGCAAAACCCTCTACGTGATCAGCCTCACGACTTAAGAATGATTTTGGAATCAACAATGGGAAATAAGCATTAACGTGACCAGTCTCTTTGAACATATCGTCAAGTTGACGTTGGATTTTTTCCCAAATTGCATAACCATATGGTTTGATAACCATACAACCACGCACAGCTGAATTTTCAGCCAAATCGGCTTTTACAACCAAATCATTATACCATTGTGAGTAATTCTCCTCACGTGGTGTCAATTCTTTTAACTCTTTTGCCATTTCTTTAGACTTTTAGTAGTAAGTAGCAAGTAACAAGACTTTAATTGACAAGCAAACGAAAAGTCTCGTTACTCACTACTCGTTACTCATTACTATTTTATATTTCAATTACTTTTGTATCTTCTTTAATGCGAAATTCGCTGAGTGATAGGTTTTGCCAAAGTAGCAATCGTCTTTGATAACCTACAGCCAATGCATCTTCTACTAAATCAATAACCGACACACCTACTTGTTTTTTAGATAAATCAACATCTGTTGTTATCAAACCATTATAAAAAACTGTAGATGAAGGCTCAACCTGCAAATCTGTAATACAAACCATACGACGAACACGACCTTCTGCATCGCGCTCTATCAATAAGTTGTTTTCTATCGTATTAGAATCAACCAATACCTTATTTGCAGCTATACGCTTCATATTAATTCATAATTATCAATTCACAATGCAAAATGCACCATGCTCTATCATTAATTATTCCTTACTCCCTACTTCTTGCTCCTTGCTATTGAATCTTTCGCTTGACGAATCTCTTGTCTAACCTCCTTTTTTAAAGGATAAAGAATCTTATTATAAACACGATTCAATTCTACGCTATCAATTTCGACACTCTCTATGGTTCTTACCGAATCTAGTAACTCAATAAACAAGCTATCAATATCCTTATAGTATGGAATAACCTGCGTAAATCTATAACGACGACAAACCGAATCCGCCAAAGATAAATATTGCAATGTATCAATCAAAGAATCAGAATAATGATAAATTACACGTGTTGCAAATGCAACAGTATCCGGCGAATATACACGCATTTTAAGATATAGTTGCAAAGACTCTGATTTATAGAAATAGTTGCTATCTGTAATGCTAAAATGTAATGAATCAATAGGTATAACACTATCCTTACCCAAAGTCAACAAACGTTCTCTCTCCCAATGCCACAAGTCGAACTCAGCAACTGAATCTTCTCGTGATGGTTTATCATTTGGATGAAATTCATACGACTCTACTCTCTCTTGCAAACGTTCAGCCGCATTTTTAACATCATCATAAATTTCAACCAACTCTTTAGGATGATGAGCATACCAATCTAACGATTTATCAAATTGCTCTTTTGTAGTATTATGTTTTTCAAAAACAATATTATAATATTCTTGCTTTTCAATACGTTTTGCTCTTGAATCCACAACCTTCATCGTCGCCTCTGCCACATGCACATCAAGCAATATAGCCACCATCTCATCGTGAGACAATACACCCCACGGACGCATACCACACCCCGACAACAAAATTAAACACAGAATATATAATACCTTATTTCTCATATCTCACGTCTATTCTCACCACTCTTTTTTGTATATTTCTCAATCGTATCGTTAAAATCTCTATGATAAAATATTATCAATATAAAAATAGCTACTGTTATATAACTATCCGCCAAATTGAATATCGGACTAAAAAATATTTCACCGCCCAACAGAGGCAACCAATCAGGAAAAGTAAACAATGGGAAATAAAACATATCTACCACTTTACCCATAAACCAAGAAGCATAACCCATTTCTGGCATAAATTCTGCTGTTGCAAAATAGGTACTCTCCGAGAATATCACACCATAACATACGCAATCTATAATATTACCAACAGCTCCAGCCAAAACCAAACTAACAACAATTTGATAACCCAACTTATACTCATCT
>JAEIGA010010616.1_pt1 | contig 13973 bp, 8 predicted proteins | sample 9270691 | NCBI WGS metagenome assembly JAEIGA01 (sample SAMN17057246, study PRJNA624740) | gut metagenome | biome: biome; isolation source: fecal sample | host: Bos grunniens | place: China: Xizang | collected 2019 | reverse complement strand
ATGCCTCTCGCTGCACATCTGCCAGGCCGACTTCCAGTCGTCGGGATGGGCCTTGTGCCAATCGATCACATCTTTCATGCAGCGATAGTATCGGCTCTGCTGAGGTATGACCTTGAGGGCCTCCTCCACTATGAACTCGATGTCGTCGCAGACAAAGGCAAGGGCATACATGGCGGCAACATACACACCTCCATACCAGCCGTCACCGTAGTTCATCATATGGCCGATCCCGTCACAGTAGTAAGCCGCCGCATTGACCATTCCCGGCGCCATTATGCCGGCATAATCCGCTTCTATCTGGAAATCAATGTCATCCGCATGAGGATTATTCATCCAGAAGCCCGACTCTGGAGATGTCATGCCGTTGCGGATGTTGTACCTCGCCTGCTGATTGGCATGCCAAAGAGGATAGCCGGCATAGGCGAAGGCCTTCTCAAATGAAGATATGGGGGCATCGAGACCCTCCTTGGCGAAGACATTCACAAAAGTAAGGTCCATATATACATCATCATACAGTCCGGGGAAGTTGTCGTAATACCATTTCACACAGCCTTCCGGCCAGCCTATCTCTATGGAATCGGCGATCATTGTGCCGTTGTAGCGGAATTCCGTAGGTCCTCCATAGGTACAGCCTATGGTCTGTCCCGCCCAGGCTCCTTTGATCTTGTCCATAAGTTCATCCTTGGAAATGCTGACCTTTGACGGCAGCTCGGATGCCGCGCACGAAAACAGTGCGAATACTGCAGCCAGCATCAGGGAATTCAAGAGCATCTTTCTCATAAACATTACATTACATGAACACACAAATCTAATTAAATAGGTTCTGATATACAAGAGATTGGACTTAGAAAAATAATTCGTACATTTGTGGGATTTGAAAAGAAGATTCAAAACAATAAAATACAGATTTATGGACAAGAAAGTTCTACTTATGATCCTCGACGGATGGGGCGAGGGCAGACAGGATGAGTCTAACGTCATCTACACTCAGGGAGCACCTTATATCGAGGGACTCCGCAAGCAGTATCCTATGAGCACACTCAAGGCATGCGGCGAGGCCGTAGGTCTTCCGGAAGGCCAGATGGGTAACTCTGAGGTAGGTCACCTCAACCTCGGCGCAGGTCGCGTGGTATATCAGGACCTCGTGAAGATCAACATCGCTTGCCGCGAGCACAAGCTTCTCGAGAACGCCGAGATCAAGGCAGCCTATGACTACGCAAAGGCTAACAACAAGCAGCTCCACCTTATGGGTCTGGCTTCAATGGGCGGCGTGCACAGTTCACTCGAGCATGTGTATGAGTTCCTCAACGTAGCGAAGGAGTATGGCCTTGAGGATGTATATGTACACTGCTTCATGGACGGTCGTGACACCGACCCTAAGAGCGGCAAGGGCTTCGTTGCTGACCTAGAGGCAGCAATGGCTCAGTCTACAGGTAAGGTAGCTACAGTATGCGGACGTTTCTACGCAATGGACCGTGACAAGAGATGGGAGCGTGTAAAGGAGGCTTATGACCTTCTCGTTGAGGGCAAGGGTTCATACGCGACTTCAGCAGTAGATGCGATCCAGGCTTCATACGACGAGGGTGTCACCGACGAATTCATCAAGCCTATCGTCATCACAAACGCTGAGGGCCAGCCACTTACAAAGATACAGGAAGGCGACGCAGTTATCTTCTTCAACTTCCGTAACGACCGTGCACGCGAGCTTACCGCAGTTCTTACTCAGCAGGATATGCCTGAGTTCGGAATGAAGACTCTCCCTCTCCACTACTGCACTCTTACTCCATACGACGCATCTTTCACAGGTGTTCACATCCTCTTCGACAAGGAGAACGTACAGGAGACTCTCGGTGAGGTGGTATCTAAGGCAGGCAAGAAGCAGCTCCGTATCGCAGAGACAGAGAAGTATGCTCACGTTACATTCTTCTTCAACGGCGGTGCAGAGTCACTCTTCGAGAACGAGGACCGTATCCTTGTGAACTCACCTAAGGTTGCGACTTATGACCTCCAGCCGGAGATGAGCGCACCTGAGGTTACAGAGAAACTCGTCGAGGCCATCAACACAGGCAAGAACGACCTCATCATCCTCAATTTCGCCAACGGTGACATGATCGGCCACACAGGTATCTATGAGGCTATCCGTAAGGCAGTCACAGCTGTTGACACATGTGTCGAGAAGGTTGTCGAGGCAGCCAAGGCTCAGGGTTACACAGTACTCATCACAGCAGACCACGGTAATGCAGACTACGCTGTCAACGAGGACGGCAGCGCCAATACAGCACACTCACTCAACGACGTTCCTTTCATCGTTGTAAACGCCGGTGAGGAGGTTAAGGAAGTGAAGGACGGAAAACTCGCTGACGTCGCTCCTACCATCCTTAAGCTTATGGGCATCGAGCAGCCTGCAGCAATGACAGGACAGCCACTTATCTAAGACCTGTCCGCACATATATAAGAATCTGCCATAGACAAAATTTGTCTGTGGCAGGTTTTTTTCTTATTTTTGAGAGACAAATTTTCTTGGCTATGACCACAGTACCTAAGAAAGAAGTAGCCCTTGTGCTCTCAAGCGGAGGACCGAGAGGCTTTGCATACATAGGTGCCATAGAGGAACTCGAAAGACGCGGCTACAGGATCACTCAGGTAGCCGGCACATCCATAGGTTCTCTCATCGGAGGCATCTATGCTGCCGGCAGACTTGAAGATCTTAAGGAATGGCTCTACACCCTGGATGCGTGGAAGGTCTTCTCCCTTATGGACCTGTCCATAGGCAGAAATCACGTGATGAAAGGAGACAAGCTCATCCATGCGATGAAGGATATAGTTCCGGATGCCGATATCGAGGACCTTAAGATTCCGTTCAAGGCGGTTGCGACAGACCTTTATACAGGAGAGGAGGTAGTGTTCGACAGAGGCCCGCTCTTCGATGCCATACGCGCTTCCATTTCCATACCATCACTTTTCAGGCCGGTGAAATACGGCTACCGTACTCTCATAGACGGAGGTATAGTCAACACTCTGCCATTGGAAAAGGTAGAGAGGACAGGGGAAAACCTGGTCGTGGCCTTCAATGTCAACGAAGTGGATGTCGACGAGATACGCAATAACATCATCGAAGAGGCTCAGATGCAGGAAAACAGGGCAAGGCAGAAGAAGGAGATGGAGCTTGAGAGAAAGACAGTCATGGACTCGATCAGGCGCAATACCAGCCTTTCATTCACGGAAAAGATGAAATTGGCAGGAGCGCAGGGAAGAAAGATGTTGCAGCAGGCACTCAGCAGCGAGGATGAGACCGAGGAATTCGAAATGGGAGACAATTACTACGACCTGCTTTCAAGGACGTTCTCATTGATGAACCACATCAACTCGAAACAAGCCATAGCCCTTCATAAGCCGGACATTCTTGTAAGCATGCCTTTCGATGCTTATGGAGACATCGCCGACTACGCAAAGGCGGACGAGATCGCTGAAACCGGCAGAATCCTGATGAAGGCTGCCTTAGACAGATATGAAGACGAACATCGATAATCATGATGTTCATTGTTATACAATAAACCGAATCATTATGCTTAGAAAGATCCGTATCACATTGGCGGGTATCTTCTTCACCTGCATTACCCTGCTCTTTCTTGATGTAACAGGGGCTCTGCACGCGTGGTTGGGATGGATGGCCAAAGTACAGTTCCTTCCTGCAGTACTCGCTCTGAATATCGGAGTTGTCGCTGCACTGCTTATCCTCACTCTCCTTTTCGGCAGGGTATACTGCTCAGTGATCTGCCCTTTGGGAGTAATGCAGGACATCATTTCCTGGTTGTATGGTAAAAAACAGAAGAAGAACAGATTCCGCTTCAGCTGGTCGCCTGCAAAGAACTGGCTCCGCTATGGAATGCTTGCACTTTTCATCATACTTCTGATTGCCGGAGTAAACTCCATCGTGGCACTCCTCGCGCCTTACAGCGCATATGGACGTATAGCCTCTAACCTTCTGGCACCTATCTACGGCCTTGGAAACAACTTCTTCGCCTGGATTGCAGAGAAGGCTGACAGTTACTCATTCTACAGCACAGAGGTGTGGATCAGATCCCTTCCTACCTTCATTGTGGCACTCGTCACATTCATCGTGATTTCCTTGCTTGCCAAGAAATATGGACGTACATGGTGCAACACAATCTGCCCTGTGGGCACTGTACTGGGTTTCTTCTCACGTTTCAGCGTCTTTGCTCCGGTGATCAATACCGAAAAATGCCGTAACTGCGGACTCTGCGGAAAGCAGTGCAAGGCTTCCTGCATCAACACCGCCGAGCATGAAATCGACTATAGCCGCTGCGTTGCCTGCATGGACTGCATAGAGTCCTGCAAGGATGGAGCGATCAGCTATACCTGCAGATACGGAAAGAAATCCGACACCCTCGTCAAGGCAGACAAGGCATCCGGTCCACAGGACGGCAGCAGAAGAGCCTTTGTTACTTCCGCCGTAATCGCGACTACCGCAGCTGCAGTCAAGGCACAGGAAACCAGAATGGACGGTGGTCTTGCCGAGATCGAGCGTGCTGAAAAGCCTGAAAGACAGACATCTCCAGTACCTGCAGGAGCTATAAGCGTAAAACATTTCTCCCAGCATTGTACAGCCTGTCAGTTATGTGTAAGCAACTGCCCTAATCAGGTTCTTAGGCCATCGACAGCACTTGAGACATTCATGCAGCCGGAGATGTCATTCGAAAGAGGATATTGCCGTCCAGAATGTACAAACTGCTCTCAGGTCTGCCCTGCCGGTGCGATCAAGCCGGTCACTGTCGAGGAAAAATCATCGATACAGATAGGACACGCCGTGGTGAACCTTGCCAACTGCGTGGTCAATACCGATTCAGTAAGTTGCGGCAACTGTGCACGCCACTGCCCTGTCGGAGCGATCAAGATGGTCCGCAAGGATCCTGATGACAAGGATTCATTAAGAATCCCGACTGTCAACGAAGAGAAATGTATAGGATGTGGAGCGTGCGAGAACCTCTGCCCTGCAAGGCCATTCACCGCCATCCATATCGAGGGACACGAAGTACATAGAGAATTATAGTCATGAACAAGAATATAGACAGAAGAGAATTCCTCAGGACTGCGGCAAGTGCTGCGGCAGTCACCACAGGTGCCGTTGCGCTGGGCGGCTGCAAGAGCGGCCCTGCCGGCAAACAGGAAAGCACAGCCACCGAGGTTGCAGGAGAGATGGTATACAGGATCAATCCCAACAGCGGAGATAAGGTCAGTCTTCTCGGCTACGGCTGCATGAGATGGCCAATGACAAAAGACGAGAACGACAAGGACATAGTGGACCAGGAGGCCGTCAACAGACTCGTAGACTACGCTCTTGAGCATGGTGTAAACTATTTCGACACTGCACCTGTATATCTCCAGGGCCAGAGCGAAGGCGTCACAGGAAAGGCACTGGCACGTCATCCTCGCGAAAGTTATTTCATCGCCACCAAGCTCTCCAACCACCGCGGCGAGCCTACTTTCGAGAATGCGGTCGCAATGTACAGAAAATCGATGTCTGAACTTCAGACAGACTATATAGACTACTACCTGCTTCACAATGTGGGAAGCGAGGAAGTCTTCAACAGACGATTCAGGGACAACGGTGTGATCGATTTCCTTATCAAGGAAAGAGAGGCCGGACGTATCCGCAACCTCGGTTTCTCATTCCATGGAAACAAGGAGGGCTTTGACAAGCTTGTCGCCCTGCATGACACATATCATTGGGACTTCGTACAGATACAGCTTAACTGGATGGACTGGACTCATGCGAGGGGTTCGAACACCGATGCCCAATATCTACAGGCTGAACTCGACAAGAGGGGCATAAAGTCGGTCATCATGGAACCGCTTCTGGGCGGACGTCTTGCAAAGGTTCCCGATCATATCACAGAGCGCCTCAAGGAGCGCAACCCTCAGGGCAGCGTAGCATCATGGGCATTCCGTTTCGCGGGCAGCCACGACGGCGTTCTCAGCGTTCTCAGCGGAATGACCTATATGGAGCATCTTCAGGACAACCTCAAGACATACTCCCCTCTGGTGCCGCTGAATCAGGAGGAATTCGATTTCCTTGAGAAGACCGCGGACCTCATGATGAAATATCCTACGATTCCTTGCAACGACTGCAAATACTGCATGCCTTGTCCATATGGAATAGACATACCTGCCATCCTTCTCCACTACAACAAGTGCGTGAACGAAGGCAACGTATCACAGAGCAAGGAGGAAGAGAACTACAAAAAAGCCCGTCGCGCTTATCTGGTAAGCTACGACAGGGCTGTTCCGAAACTTCGTCAGGCAAGCCGTTGTATAAATTGCAATCAATGTATAGCCGACTGTCCTCAGAAGATAAATATTCCGAATGAGCTGCTTAAGATCGACAGATATATCGAAAAGCTCAAGAAAGACACACTATAGGAAAGGCAATGCCTCCTCAGAAATTCCTGACTTGGTCATATCTACTGCAAGATCCCTGATCTCGTCAGGAATTCTCTTTTTAAGATACCTGACAGAATATCCCTCTACGGCTGTAGAAGTCATGATCATATTGCCATCGACAAAAGATACATTGTAATCGCTGGCCCAAGGGGTTCTGTCGCTGTACATTCCGCTCACGAGGGTTCTGTCCACCTCATAAGTACCGGACAGATGACGCGGATATCCTTCACCGATCTTCTGATACAGGTCAAAGGTCCTGTCGATATTGAACGCGACGAAGATCTCGATATCCTGACCTGACTCCTGGTCTGAAAAATACCATTCACCTACGATGTTATGCTGGACCTCGTCCTTCTCCTTACATCCTGCGAGCACGAACATCGCTGCCGCAAGAAACATATAGATAATCTTTTTCATATTCATCTTATTTTAAAGCCATCCGCCCTTCTGTGATGCCACACTACGAGAAAGGATGGAAATCTCACGTGTAAATTCCGTTCCTCCCATCACTGCTCCACCGCCTACGACATCTCCGCCTGCAATGGCCTTGACTGTAATCTTAGCGGAACCGGTCTTGGTACAAAGGATATGAAGCTTGCCGTTCTTGACGTATGGATCTCCCTCAACACCAAGAATTTCGCGAGACACAGGATCCATCTCGACTGAAGTATAGGTAAGGTTTGAAGCCGAACCGCCAAAATACTCCTCAAGAGAGAGTTTCCAAGGAGTGCCCTTCTGGACAGTAAGAGAAGGAGTACCCTCGATATTCATAAGAAGTCTCCACGCATCGATAAGGCCTGTTCCCATTCCTCCCAGCATTGGAGTAAGATCGAACGGTACGCCATATGAATAGCGTGTCGAGGTCTCCATATAGTACTCAAGATCATTTACAGATGAGAATACCATACCGAGGTATTCGTCATATCCGTAGGTCTTGCCTTTCTGGAGCGCATATGAAAGTCCGAGAGCGACTACACCGGAAACATGAGGACAAGCCATGGATGTGCCCTGCATATAGCCGTATGAAGTGCCATAAGCCTCGACCTCATCCGGAACTGTAGAAAGGATCTGGGCCCTATAACCTGTAGAAAGCTGATTGAGGGATACATCTCCACCAGGTGCCGAAAGGTTACATCCCGGGCCATAATTGGTATAGATTGTCGGCAGGTAGTCCGGTCCGATTGCGGATACGGAAATATACTTGTGGTAGGCAGCAGGATAACCTGAAAGAGGCTTGCCGTCATTTCCCGACGCATAGATCACGATATTGCCGTCAATCGCATCACAGTTAGGCTTGTCGATGAAGTACTGAAGAGCATCACGCTCTACGCTGTAGATCTTCTCATAAGCCTCATCCGAGCCATAAGTACCGGCCTCGACACCGAAAGAACACTGAAGGATGCAGGCTCCGTTGTCTGCCGCATACTTGTATGATCTTGCTCTACCATCGACCGATGCAGTTACTGTACCGGCGAAGAGCTGGCAGGACATAAGACGGACACCGTCACCGTTTCCTGTACCACCTGCCACACCTGATACTCCTATTCCGTTGTTATTAACAGCAGCTACTGTACCGGCAACGTGAGTTCCGTGTCCCTTGTCTCCTTCCTCACCCCATGAAATAGGTCTGAGAGCGTCAAGGTCCTCGACATTCGCCGGGTTCACGAAGTTATATCCATGTACATCGTCGATGTATCCGTTATTGTCATCATCTATGCCGTTGTCAGGAATCTCATCCTCATTCACCCACATGTTAGGAGCAAGGTCAGGATGCGTATACTTCACACCCTCGTCGCAGATGGCCACTATGACTCTCGGATCACCTCCGGTAAGCCTCCAGGCATTCTCCACTCCGATATCCGCACCTTCCCTGATAGTCTGGCACACGCTGAAGTCAGCCTTGTTGACATAATGCCACTGATCAGGAAGCATAGGGTCGTTGAACGGAAGATTGAACTCACCGTAACCTTTGGTAACAGGCTCCCAATCATGCACCGGTCCTGTCTCTGTCCTATGGAGCACAGTGTTGTACTGGATCGCGTTCACAGACTCAAGCACTGCAAGTCTTCCTGCCGTCTTCTCCAAAGGTCTGTTCTCAGGAAAATTCACCCTGAACCATCTGTGAAGACGATGACTACGTGCAAGGTCATCATCAGCCTCCGGGAAGACTGGTTCTATACTGCTGACTCCCAGCTCATTGCATACCTGATCAAACTCCTCCGATGTAACTCCGGCATTGAGTTTCGCCGAAAGGTCCTCATCAAGGAGAAGAAGAAGGTTTCCTGCCATGGCGTCAACGGACGTATTGACCGATTTTGTCTGCAGAATATTCTTCGGTCCATTATTTATTTCAGGCATATGCTCCTCCTGCAGACATCCGGAAAGGACTCCTGCTGCAAGAAGAAACATCATTCCTTTAAACGCTCGCGTCATATATATAAAACTTTTCATAATCAAGATTACTGTATCTTAGAATCAACTTTCACCTCAAAATCCGGCGCACGGAATCTGATAGGCTCATCAGAAACCTCAACTTTATCCCAATCGAGTTTGTTCTCAGGAAGAGCGCTGTTGATTCTGTCGATGGTAGACATCAGGAAGCCCTCGAATGTTTCGACGAGATTGTTCGGGCCCTTTCTTACGAGACCTCTGAACTTCTCTATATCCTTCTTGGTAACCTCATCCTCGTCCTCTTCATCCTCAGGAGTCTTGCCCACGATAGGATCAGGGTCAAGGTCTGACCTTACAAGAAGAATGTCGGTCGTGATCTCGATCGCTCCCATAAATGAACTCTGATTCTCGTCGCTGAATGCAAGAATTGCAAATCCATCGAAAGAAAGTCCATATCCGGAGTACTGTCCGCTATCGACGATTGCGAGATATCCGTCCTTTACAAAACCTCCCATCAGACCGGCAGACGCACCGTAGGCACCACCGTCAGAACCAAGGAGAAGGAGTGAAGGATAGATATAGAGACCCTCCCAGTAGAAGTCAGAGAATCTCTGCTCGTAGTTATAGAGGTAACCGCTGTAGTAGAAGAAGTCTACCGAGTCATCAGGAAGGCCGTAAGTCTTCTTGCAACGAGGGAAGAGACCCTTGATTGTCACGCACTGATACCTTGCACCTGCTACCTGCTCATCTGTCTTCTGGTCAGACATCTGGATGACTACATCACCAAGATACTCTCTCGAGTACATTCCTGAAGATATCGCATAATTGTGATATGAGCCTGTATATCCCTCGGCTGACGACACTGCGATATCAAGACTTATATCCGAAAGGTCATATGAGGCAAGTCTCGCATCCCACTCGCCCTTTGTCCATTCTGTCGCGGTGAAAACCTCCTCGCGATATCCGTTATAGGCAACCGCAACAAGGACATACTCTGTACCTGGGATAAGATAACCCTGCTTGAGTGTAAGTCCCTCACCGTTCACCTGGGCAAGATATGAGGCTGTCATCTGAGATTCCTTGAGCTCATTGATCAGAGACTCCGAATTGTTGTTCCACTCGTCAGCTTCATAAAGACCGACATGAAGTCTCTCGATATTCTTTCCGTTCATATAGATCTCGAGTGCATTCTCTGAAGTGAGACCCTCGGATGCATATTTGTCAGATGCGATAAGACCCATTGAAAGATTGATCTGCTTTGCCTCATCACCCTCCTTGAGGTATCCGAAGACAACATAATCAGTTGCGTGGAGTTTGCCTCCGATATCGAATGCAGATGCCACGACTGTATAGATTCCTGTCTTCTTGAATGTATAGTATACATCAGACCTGTCAGTGAGCGAAAGGACCTCACCTACAGAAGGATCATCCTGCGCGATGAGTTCGCCCTTCTCCGCCGCCGCCGATGAAGTAAGTTCACCCTCGAAGACAGCGAGCTTCACCTGAGCGATATCCTGACCGAAATCAACCGCTACCGGAAGAACTCCCTTCTCGTTCGAAACGCCCGCACTGAGAGAAAGGTCGTAATCCTTAGCCCTGTAGCCAGGGAATATGATGCGGTGCTTTCCTGAAGCATTGCCCTGATACCAGCCCATGTTCTCAAGCTTCATCTGGAGCGCTCCTGAAGGGAAAGATATCACACCCTCCTCAAGCTTACCGTAAACCGAAGAAATCGAGGCATCAAAATCCTTATTCTCAGTCACATACGAAGCAATGGAAATCTCACCGTACTCCGGCATCATCATAAGACCTGCCTTGAATGTAGGAATCCATACCTTTTCAGGATTTGTCGCATCGATGTACATATAAGTCTTGGCAATGCAAAGGCCTGAGGCATTGGCATTGAACAAGGTTCCTATGAAATTCTCATCATAGACGTTGTAGATTCTGTAGAATCCAGGCATGTCATCTCTTTCCTCGATAGTGACGGGCTTCTCGTAGTCAGGATTCTGAACCATGAACCAGTCACGAAGGACAGCATCACGAAAAAGACCGGTTGTCTCGCCGTTAGGGCCAAAAACCTTGTTCCATTTAACTCGGGTCACACTGAATGAAATATGATTTGAAACCGAAGAATATGCAGAAGCATACTTCGGATCATCCACGATGAGTGTACACTCGTAAGTCTTACCCATCTGTGCGGTAGGGAAATAGACTGTGACCTCGGATGTTCTTGAATCCTCCTCGAAGGTAAGTTCCGACAGGGTGAAGATCTCGCTATCCTCGGAAATCACCCTTACAGGAACAGTAATGGCCTCGTCTGCCTTCGTCCTGTTGACCTTGAAGGTGAAGAAACGAGGATCTTCCGGAGCGATCTGGATATCGCCGGTACCATCCTGAGCCGGGAAATAAACACCGTAGCAGTCAGGATCACCCTGCTCTCCGACAGGAGCCAGTTCATCCTGAACGCAAGAAACTGCCAGCAATGAAGCCAGTGCGGCAATCATATATATGAAATATCTGTTCATCTTCATAAGGCACTATGACTGAAGTTCAATTTTATCTGAAGGGTCCGGATTATTGGTATCCTCGGTAATCGCAGTGTTGTTCTGGAACTCTCTTCTTGTCACGACGACATTCCACTGAGGCGAACGGCCGACAGTATTGAGTTTGTAGACACCTGCATGGTTCGAACCAGGATATGACCTTGTAATACCCATATTCATTCTCTTGTAGTCATAGAAGAGGATACCCTCACCCCAGAACTCGATTCTCTTCTGCAGGAGAAGTTCGGTAAGGAAGGTGGTCTGGTCAGCGCCCTTGTTGATTCTGTTATATGATTTGTAACGATACTCAGTCATGAAGTCCTTCAGGAGCTTAACTCCCTGTGCCGGATCAAGATGGTAAGTCGCCTCTGCCTCAAGGAAATACATTTCCTCAATACGCATCATGCAGAAATCCGCCGGATTACCGACATTGAAGTCCGCACATTCACCCTGAGCCGGACGGAACTTGAGAGCCTGGTAGTCTCTTGCTGCCGGCATACTGTTAAGGAAGTCGTCCTTGTCCTTCTCGTCTCCCGCAAACTTGTAGGCGTAATATTCCTCTCTTTTAGGATCGAGCCACGAATGCTTTCTCCAGTCCTCGTCAGGAATGGCGTCATAGAGTCTCTTGCTTACACCGAACTGCGCATAACGTGCATAACCCCATGCCGCCTCGCTAGAGATATGCGAAACGAAGGTAAGGAGGTTGTTGAGGTTCTCGCTGGATGTAGTAAGACCCCAAATCCATGCATTGTTTGCAGAACCGCTGTTGAATCCTGTCACAGGGTCCTCCCACTGAGTCTGTGTAAGAGGAGTCTTTCCGCTCTCGTCAATAACGAGACGTGCATACTCCGCTGCCTTTGTGAATGACTCCTTTGACGGGAAGGCAGGATCATTCGAATATCCGAGTTCGATGTACGCTCTTGCATACATTCCATACACCGCGATGAGGGTAGGGGCAGAATAAGTCTTGATCGAAGAATCGATAAGGTCCTCCGCACGCTTGAGGTCGGCGAAGATGAAGTTATAGATTGTAGCCCTGTCAACTCGAGGATTGTTCTTTGTCTGCTCGATTGTGGTATTCTCGTCAACGATAGGCACTGTAAGACCCAGAACCTTCCTTACATCTGTATAGTCATTTGTCTTAGGCTCATAAAGACGCGCAAGGTCAAGGTAGCACATAGCCCTGTACGCATATGCCTGTCCAAGAATATGCTCCAGTTCCGGATCGGGATTCTCCTCCTCCTCGACTGCAGGCCTGATAGATGCTATCACATCATTTGCAAGACGGATCCAGCCATAGTAAAGATCCCAGAAATATGCTGCGGATGTATACTGGGAACCCTGTCCCGAGTTCATCGCATACGCATAGAATCTGTTGTAATATGGGTTATCCGCCATGGTAGCCATATCCTCAAGCATATGCTCGAGACGAAGTGCGATTGCAGGATATCCGAAGTCGGTATGATCTCCATATGAAGACGCATATCCACCGCAGCCTGAACTGTACATTGCAGGGGGGAAGGCCTTGATCATCGCCTTCAGGGCAGACTCGGAAGCCGACACCTGAGCCTGCGTCTGCGAACCACCCTGAGGTACGACCTCATAGATGCAGGCAGTCATGGCCAGGACTGTCGATGCCGCTATAAAAACTCTTTTCAATATATTTTTCATATCTTTCCCTTTCTTGCTTTAGAATGTGAAGTTGACTCCGGCCGAGATTGTCCTTACCGGTGAGTTGTTTGCATAACTTGTTCCGCCTGAGAAACTTCCACGTGGGTCGAATCCGTGCAGACGGGACCAGTAGACGATATTGTCACAAGAGAGATATACTCTCAACTTCTCTATCTTGATCTTGTCCATCCACTGTCTTGGGAATGAATAGCCGATCTGAGCATTCTGGAAGTTCACGTAACTTGCATCACGAAGGAATCTGTCAGAACCTCCTGTCGTATTCTGGTCGTTATACACGAAACGAGGAATATCGGAATCAGGATTTTCAGGAGTCCATGCCTTGAGCACGTCCTTGTGGAAGTTCGAACCTGTCGTACCGCCTGGAGGGGTCATGTACTGCGCATAACCGGAATCCGAGCTGAGACCACCGATCTGATATGTGAAACTTGCAGAGATATCGAAGTTTCTGAATGAAACCGAAGTTCCGAAACCACCATAGAGATCCGGTGTAGGATTTCCGCAGAGGTACTCTGTAGCCTCGGAATACTCCGAAGTCATGGTACGTCCGAGAAGATTGCCTTCAGCATCATATACATCCTTGTACCAGAGAGACTTACCGTTAGTCTTGTCCACACCTGCATACTGACGCATAAGATATGTATGGAGAGGGAGGCCTTCAGCCACGAAATTGCTTCCTGAAGCATAACCCTCATAACCCTCGATATTACGTGACTTGTGAGTATCAGGGAGCATGATCACCTTATTGGTATAGTGAGTAAAGTTGATGTATGCATCCCAAGAGAAATCCCTCTTGCGGATAATATTTCCGTTAAGGGCCATCTCTATACCGGCATTTCTCATGTCACCGATATTGTCATAATATCCTCCGAAACCGTAAGAGAT
>JAEIGA010010615.1_pt1 | contig 13973 bp, 15 predicted proteins | sample 9270691 | NCBI WGS metagenome assembly JAEIGA01 (sample SAMN17057246, study PRJNA624740) | gut metagenome | biome: biome; isolation source: fecal sample | host: Bos grunniens | place: China: Xizang | collected 2019 | reverse complement strand
TACCTGCACCACCAAGGAACGTTTGCTGGAGGCCAAGTGTAATCCCGAACAGCATCGTGATCTGGTCGTTCGTATCGGTGGTTATTCAGAATATTTCTGCCGGTTGGAACCTGCTCTTCAGGATGCGGTCATTGCCCGTACTATGTTTGAAAGTTAATTAAATTGGTGCTATGAAAATTTGCACTGCCGTGGTATAATGTGAAAACCAATTTGAAAAGAGGAAATGAATCGTGAAAGAGATTTTTTTGATGAAACTTGGCGAAGTGGTGCTCAAAGGCTCCAATAAGCGCCAGTTTGAAAGCCGTCTGCGCCAGAATGTGCGCCGCCGCATGAAAGCTTACGGCAATTTCGATGTCTACATCATGCAGTCCACTGTTTATGTTGAACCTATGGATGATGAGTGTGATGTTGACGGCGCATGGGAAGCTTGCCGCAGTATTTTCGGTGTTGTCAGTCTATGTCGCAGTCGTGCCTGTGAGAAGAATATCGATTCCATTTTTGCGGCAATCGAGGAGTATTTGGGTGATGACCTTGACTGCGCAAAATCCTTCAAAGTTGAATCCAAGCGCTCTGACAAAGCATTCCCGTTGACTTCAATTGCTCTTTCTCAGGTAATTGGCGGCCGTTTGGCGGAAGCGCATCCTGATGTTGCCGTTGATGTCCATCATCCTGATTATACCGTTTATGTCGAGGTTCGTGATTTAGCTGCTTATGTCCATGGTCCTGCTGAACCTGGTGCCGGTGGACTGCCTACCGGTGTAGGCGGCAGAGCTATGTGCCTGCTTTCCGGAGGCATCGATTCTCCCGTTGCTGCCTATATGATGGCAAAGCGGGGTATGGAGATCGAATCTGTCCACTTCTTCTCTTATCCTTATACTTCCCAGCTGGCTAAGGACAAGGTGATTGAACTTGCCCGGTTGGTGACCCGATACAGTGGCAAAATGACCGTGAATGTTGTATCCTTTACTGAGATTCAGGAAGCAATTCGAGACAATTGCCCTGAAGAGTTCTTCACCCTTATTATGAGACGGTTCATGATGGATATTGCACAGCGAATCGCGAAAAATGATGGCTGCGGCGCGCTAATCACCGGTGAGAACCTTGGTCAGGTGGCATCCCAGACAATGGAAGCTATGACTGTTACCGGTGCTGTGGTGGATATCCCCATCTTTATGCCCCTGGTTGGCATGGATAAGGAAGAAATCGTAACCATTTCCCGTAAGATCGGCACTTTTGAGACAGCGATCCTGCCTTACGAGGACTGCTGTACCGTCTTTACACCCAAGCATCCCAAGACGAAACCCACCCTGGGCCAGGTCATGCATGCTGAGCGAAATCTGGATAGGGAAGCACTGATTGGTCGCGCGTTGGAGAACATTGAGAAGATCAAGGTGGAATACCATGACGAATCTGTGCTGTGATGTTCTTGCCGCACTGAAGGGAAAAACCTTAGCCACGGCAGAGAGTTGCACCGGCGGCGGTATCGGCGCTGCTTTGACTTCCATTTCCGGGAGTTCCAGTGTCTATAAAGGTGGTGTTGTCAGTTACTGCAACGAGATCAAGCACCGCATTTTGGGTGTAGATGAATCGATCCTTGAGACAATGGGTGCGGTATCTGCCGAAGTTGCTGAGGCGATGGCGCTGGGCGCAAAGCAGTTACTTCAGACAGATGTGGCTGTTTCTGTGACCGGGTTGGCAGGTCCTGGTGGCGATGCGTTCGGTAATTGTGTTGGCACGGTGTATATTGGTTATGCCGACGACCGGATTTCTATGGCAAAGCATTTTGTGTTTGACGGTGATCGGGAGGCTGTACGTCAGCAGGCGATTACCGCGGCACTACAGCTGATCCTCAAGTTTCATATGAAATAAACAGGAAAACACGCCGCATAATAGCGGCGTGTTTTTAGTCTATACAATAGCCAGTTCCGTTGATTTCCAGTGTATGTTCATCGGTAAAGGCAATAGCGATGTTGTCTTTGCCATCCTGATGCTGAATATTGAGGGTTTGGGGTGTGTCCTCATAATAAAACACATAAAGTTCAACGCTCCGCTCTGTGTTAATAATATCCACTTTACTGTGCTGGGAGGACGAAGTGACTCTTGCGGCGCGGGTGCCGTTTGGCGATAGATACGTTTTTGACACTTCACCGTATTGTGCAGTAACAGTCATGGTTATTGAATAGATAGCGAAGGCGATGCTTAGGATCATGACTGCCAGCTTGAAAGTTTTTAAAACTTCCTCTTTGCTGACGCAGGCTTTGAATGTTTGTACTGCGCAGAGGATACACAGTGCGGAGAAAATGATACTTCCAAGTGTTCTGCAATGACCGACAACAAGGAAACTGCTCCAAAAAGAAAAAGGCGTCAAAAATGAGGATAGGAGAATATTTGTTTTGTCACGCTCAATCTTGTAAGAATCCAAATTCATTAGAACAACCAGTGAGTAGATTCCAAAGACTGCCATCAACTCTTCACCGAAACGAAGCTTCAGCGAAAGGCTGAAGCATAGTCCCAAAAGATAAAGTGCGGGAATGATCGAATATAGGATGAACAGTACGACGGGAGAAGTACTGATAATTTTTTTCATTTTCCTGCTCCTTTGTGATTTTACAGAACCCGCACGCAATTTTTTTGATTGCGTGCGGGTTTTGCTTATTCTTCTGAATATTCTTCGTAGTCTTCCTCATAGTCCTCATAGGACTCTTCCGTCGTTTCAACGGAGATTGAGGTAGGATCGAAGTTGACGACGATGCTGTGGGCAGTCAGGGTGGAAACCTCGGTAACTTTCGTGCCATAGACATCCACTTGAACCAAAGCGGGACAGCCTTCCAATGCATCGATGGATTCAATCTCGGTATTGTAGTCCAAATTGACACGGTTCAGATTGTAAAGATCCCGCAGTTCTTCAACACTGCTGATTTGATTGTAGGAACCGTCAATGTTGACAAGAGCGCAATCAACACTCCAGGTAGGCAGTACGGTGACGAAGTTGTTGGAGAAATTGAAGTACATCAATTTGGATAGACTGCTTAAGAGTGAGATATCCGTCACGGTATTGGAAGCGATGTTCAAATCGGTCAGTTCACGGCAGGCAGACAGTGCCGCAATGTCCATAATTGAATTCTCGGCAGCAGCAAACCGCTTCAACTTTTTCAGATTACCTACTGCGCTGACATCGGAAATTTGATTGTGAGTCACATCAAAATCTTCCAGGGAAATGCAGGTTCCGATAGTAGCAATAGAGCTGAGATTGTTGTAAGACAGATCGAGTACACGCAGAGAGGGAAGAGTGCTGACAACACCGATACTGTTGACTGCGTTGTAAGCCATAGACAGCTGTTCCAGCTGCTGCATATTGGTCAGAGGTGTCAGATCGCGGATCGAATTGCCACGAAGATCCAGTGTAACCAGGTTATGAAGAGATGCCAGGGGGGCGATACTGGAGAGATTGCAATCTGTCAGTGTAAGGTGTTTCAACGTTGTGGCAGAAGCAATCAGAGATAAATCGTCGGAGGAAAGGGAAACACCGGAGATTTCTAAATTTTCCAAACTATTCAGCTTGGTCAGATAAGAAAAATCATTGCTTGCCGCATTGCGAAGAGTCAGAGATTTCAAATTTGTCATGCCGCCCAGGTCAGCATAGATCGTTGCCTCTTCAGGAATGATGAGTTCTGTGATATTCCAAAGGTCGTTGGTGTAGATCACAGTATCATCGCTGTAATTAAGCTGTTGGCGCACCAAAGCTTCAATGGCTGGATCCTGGAAGGTCACGGGCTCGATCACACCAACAACAGTGTAGGAGCAGATCGATACGGGACTGACAAGTCCGTTATCAGCAACAGACAGAGCATAAACGGTGGTCTCACCGGCGGGAAGGGTGACTTCTTTGGTGAAAGGCTCGTTAGAAGTTGATGGGTAAGAGCCGTCGGTCGTGACATAAAGGGTGCCGCCGCCGGACTGGAACCAAAGATTCACGTATTCATTGTAGAAACCCTCAACAGGGTCTGCCACGGGGGCAGCGGGACGCATAGCATCCAACTCCGCTTTGATAGTGTCATTCTGAATATTATCCAGCATTCTAACAGCATCCAAAAGCTTATCCTGCTCTACATAGGTCTTGCAGAGTTCGATATAGAGCTCAGTTGTGGCGCTGTCAGCAATGGCATTGGAGAGGGTATATTCTGCCTTTGTATAGTTGCCAATGGATTTAAACTGGTGTGCAAGTTCAATTGCGACCTCGTCATCTTCACCGGACTGGCTATAGGCTAGATTATACACCCAAACAGCGGTGGAATGATTTCCGTTGCTTTCAAGTTTTCTCGCCTGCTGCAGCAGCAGTTCCTGGGTAAAGCTGCTGTCGTAAATGAGCAGATACCAGGCAATACTGGCCAATACCACCAGGATTAGAAGGATAGGAATGATTATTTTAAAAGCTTTTTTCATAAAGCGCTCCGTTTCGGTGAAATTTCGCAACTATTATACTTCGGCAGCAGAATAATGTCAAGAACTGCGGTAAAAATGCCTCTTAACCCGGCAGAATCCGGCAGAAACCCGAGGGAAATAATGGTACAATTGGTACCGGGGTGAAGGAAATGAAAACTTTTGGAAAAGATATACTGATTTCCGTTTTGCTGGGGGTTGTGCTGCCTGCGATGGTATTGAGCGTGTTTCTCAGAACGGAGAAAAAAACTGTCACTGATTCACCAACGGAATCATCGCTAAGCATTGGAGTGCTTGATGGTGTTGAACGTGAACGGATACATATTCCGGTGCTTCGGGATCATGGTGAAATACAGACAATGGAACTGGAGGAGTATCTGTGTGGAGTTATACTTGCAGAGATGCCGGTGGATTTTGAACCCGAGGCTTTAAAATCCCAAGCGGTTGTATCCCGTACTTATGCCCTTCGACGGTATTCAAAAGGAACAAAGCATCCTCAGGGAGCTGTATGCACAGACCCTTCCTGCTGCCAGGGGTATATGACGGAAGAAGAGTTTGAAAATCGGGGTGGTGTAGCCACAGATATTCTGAAAGTATCCCAGGCGGTCCAGGCAACTGCGGGTGAGGTACTGATGTATCGGGACGAGTTGATCGATGCGACGTATTTTTCATGCTCTGGCGGACGTACGGAGGATGCCCAGTCGGTTTGGGGCAGTGATGTTGCTTATTTGCAGGCAGTAGACAGTCCGGGCGAAGACGCGGCAGCTTATCATACGGATGAAACTGTTTTTACACCGGAACAGATCGAACAGGCGTTGTCTTTGAATTTGACGGGAGAACCGGATCACTGGTTTCGCGTGTTATCGTTGACAGACGGCAATGGAGTGAAGGAAATTGATATTTGTGGATATGTTTTTACCGGTGTTGAGGTGCGGAAAGCTCTTGGCCTGCGATCTTCTGCTTTTTCTGTGACCGTAAATGATTCGGATGTCATCTTTCAAACCAAAGGCTACGGTCATCGTGTGGGTATGAGCCAGTATGGCGCGGATGCAATGGCATTGTCGGGCAGTTCTTACGATCAGATCCTGGCGCATTACTATCAGGGGACAAAGCTGACTCAATATCACCAGAATGATTGACAAAAAATAAAACAGAGGGTAAAATACCAACATAACTTAACAGTAGGAGAGAGAAAAAGTGCCTATTCAGATCCCTAATGATTTGCCTGCCGCAGGTATTCTAAAGCAGGAAAATATTTTTATTATGCCGGAACGAAGAGCTTCCAGTCAGGACATCCGTCCGCTGGAAATTGTTTTGCTGAATTTGATGCCGACGAAAATCGCAACTGAGACACAGCTTTCACGTTTGCTGGGCAATACGCCGCTGCAGGTCCACCTTGAGCTGATGCATATGACTTCCCACAAGTCTAAGAATGTCTCTCAGGAGCATCTGTTGAACTTCTATAAGACTTTTGATGAACTGAAAGACCGGAAGTTTGACGGTATGGTCATCACCGGTGCGCCGGTGGAACAAATGGATTTTGAGCAGGTGGATTATTGGCCTGAACTGTGCCAAATTATGGAGTGGAGTAAGACAAATGTCCATTCTACTTTTCATATTTGTTGGGGTGCTCAGGCAGGCCTTTACTATCACTATGGTATCAATAAGCATCCGCTGCCCGAAAAACTCTTTGGCATTTATCCGCATCATGCCGACTATAAGCGTGCCATCCTGCTTCGCGGTTTTGATGATACTTTTATGGTTCCTCATTCCCGCCACACAACAGTCCTGCGTGAGGATATTGAAAAGGTATGGGATCTTCGGATTATTGCTTCTTCTGAGGAAGCCGGTGTTTACGCTGTACAGACCAAAGGCGGCCGGCAGATCTTTGTGACCGGACACTCTGAGTACGATGCTGATACACTGAAGAAGGAGTATCTGCGAGACAAGAATCTTGGGCTGCCGATCCATGTTCCGGTGAATTACTTCCCGGATGATGATGATACAAAGGATCCTAATGTTTGCTGGCGCAGTCACGCAAATCTGCTGTTCTCCAATTGGCTGAATTATTTTGTATATCAGACGACTCCTTATGACATTATGAACGTTGGTGGCGAGGAAACCGTCTAAAATACGAATTCAACCGTTGGTTGAGTTTATTGCTGGCACTTGTTAATGGAAATTCAACTACTAATCGCTTCCGTGATAGGGTCGTTTTCGTTATGATAAGACCATCTCTAGGAAAGGAACGGTCAAATTCATGAATACGATTGGCTCGAGAATTGCTAAATGGCGCAAGGAAAAGAGAATGACGCAGGAAGGATTGGCGGAAAAGTTGGGCATATCTGCCCAGGCTGTTTCCAAGTGGGAAAACGATATTTCCTATCCGGATATTTCACTGCTTCCCCAGCTGTTACAGCTATTGGGAGTGACAGCGGATGAGTTGCTTACTGGAAAGACCACCGATGTTGTGTTTGTTCCGGAAAAAGAGCGAAAGAGTCTGGATGATTTGACTCTTCGGATTTTTGTGAGCAGTGCAGCCGGTGATATTGTTAAGGTCAACCTTCCTATGACATTGGTTAAGATAACCCTGGAACTTGGCATTGATATTGCTCCCAAATATGCCGACCGAGAGCTGCCTTCGTTGCGGAATGTGGACATGTCAAAGATCGTAGAAATGGCGGAGCATGGTGCTTTGGGAAAATTGCTGGAAGTTAAGAGTGCTGACGGCGATATTGTGGAAGTGGTAGTGGAATGAAAATTCGTGTCAGGAGCAATAAGCATAATTTCAGACTTTTGCTGCCCAATTGGTTGATTTTTGGAAGATTGACGGAACGAATTGCGGTGGCAGTCTTGAAGTATTATGTGCCGGATGCAATTGAGCAAATACCCCCGGAAAAGCTACCGGTTCTGTTTGCAGAAATGCGGCGGATTAAGCGGAAATACGGCTCATGGGATCTTGTTGATGTACATAGCGTTGACGGTACAGTCGTGAAGGTTACATTATAAAAGAAACGGCGGATATTCCGCCGTTTCTTCATTTTTATTAAATGACTATCATACGCTTATAGGCCGGTTGAATCCCAGATGTTCTTGCGTAAAATTCGAATTTGTGCTATAATTTAAAAAGATAAGCTTGAATTGGAGGTGTTACTGTGGAACTTTATATCGATGGCAGAAAAACGAATGCGCAGGTTGGGCAAACTTTGCTTGACTTGGTACGTGAACTGGGTCTTGATTCACCACAACTTTCGCAACGGCCGCTGGCGGCGAAAATTGCAGGCGAAGTATTTACACTCAATTATGTTCCGGTACGACAGTGCGATGTAACGGATGAACGCGTATCCATTCGACGGGCCATGTCAGCATCCGGTGGTCAGGTGCAGCTGCTGCGTTACTGTGATGTTGCCGGTCGTGACACCTACAGCAGAACCGCTCAGTTTGTGCTATTTTTGGCGATGCGGCAGTTATGGCCGAATGCTGTTGTGAAGATGAATTGCACCGTAGGATCTGGCTTGTACATCTCCGTGACTGGAGAGGATGATTTCGATTCAATCCGTTTGAAGGCTCATGTAATGAAGCTGGTGGATCAGGATATACCGCTTCTGCGCCGCAGGATTTCCACGTCCCGCGCCATCAGTTACTTCACAGCTGACGGACAGCCGGATAAGGCAGCGCTGCTTCGCTGGAGAGCAGCTGAATATTTTGAGCAATATGAGTATGATGACTATGCAGATTATTTTTATGGTGAGATGATGCCATCCACAGGATATCTGCGTGTTTGGGATATTCTGAGTGCACCCGGTGGATTCATGTTTATCTATCCGGATGAGCAAAATCCCGATAAGGTGGCCCTGTATAATGAAAGCCCTAATTTTTTTCATGTCTTTACAGAGGGTACAGATTGGTGTCGCCTGATGGAATGCGAAACAGTAGCGGACTTAAATGAACTGGTGCTTAATGGTAAGGTTCGCGAATTGATTCGCATCAATGAAGCGCTGCATGAAAAGAGATATGCTCAAATTGCGGATATGGTTTGCCAACGAGGCGCCAGAGCGGTCATGTTGGCAGGACCCAGTTCTTCGGGTAAGACTACGTCAGCCAATAGATTGGCAACTCAGCTTCGTGTCCATGGCAAGAAACCGATTTTAATGAGTCTGGACGACTATTATATTGATCGTGAGAAAATCGAACCTGGTCCCGACGGTCAGCTTGACTTGGAGCATCTCAACACGATCGATGTGGAACTGTTCCGTTCACAGATTGCGGATCTTTTAATCGGCAGAGAAGTGGAACTGCCTTCCTTTAATTTTAAGTCCGGAAAGCGGGAATGGCATGGAGAAAAATTGAGTCTTGCAGAGAATTCTGTAATCATTGTAGAAGGACTTCACGGTTTAAATCCGTCGCTTCTGCCACAAGGGATCGAATCTCATCTGGTTTTCCGGATGTATGTCAGTCCGCTTCTGCCACTAAACCTGGATAATCATAACCGTATTCCGACCAGTTACCTGCGTCTGCTTCGTCGTATTGTCCGGGATTACGAGGGACGAGGCGCTTCTGTACAAAAGACCATGTCTATGTGGGATTCCGTCCGCAGGGGAGAGAGTCGATGGATTTTCCCCTATCAGGAGCAGGCAGATGTGATTTTCAATAGTTCAACGCTTTACGAACTAGCGGTACTGAAGAAGCATATTTTCCCACTGCTTACAGCTGTGGAGCCGGAGGATACCTGCTACGAACAGGTTCGCGGAATTGTTAAGATCCTGAATTATATTCAGGAGGCCGATGTGGATGATGAAATCCCGCCCACCAGTTTGGTACGGGAGTTCATAGGCGGCAACAGTTTTTATCGATAAAAAAGTGGCGGTCAAATGACCGCCACTCAATTTGTTACTATAGAGTTTTGAAGATGATTACTGAATGCTCTGAGCAGCATTGATCACTTCAGCAGGGCTGGGGTAATTGAGAATCAAGGAAATGAAAATACAAACAATCACAGCCGCAAAACCGGCAGATAAGTACAGACTGCGCTGACGGCGCAATTCACCGGTGAGGTACAAGACAGCCAAGCCGACACCGGACAGCAGGATCGCAACCACTGCCAGTACCCACTTGAGCCATACAATGCCAAGACCTGCCATCAGCAGATACAGCAGGAAAAGTGCTGCATCGGCGATGAGACCAATGGCCAGAACCCGTTCGTTTTCCTTAAAACGCTGAGCTTCATTCTTATTGCCGTTTGCCATAGAAGATTCCTCCTAATACTGATAGTAAACTTATATCACAATTCCTCGAGAAATGCAATATTTTCTGTGAAATTTGCAATTTTTTTATAAAGACTTGCGCAGGATTGAAAAGAGTGGTATAATATTCAAAATTCTCAGGAAGGCGCGATGAAATGGCTACATTTACCCAATGGTTCTCACAGCTTCAGTGGGAAAACCTTTTGGAATTGCTGATCAGCGCCTTGAGCTGTATTTTATGTATTGTGCTCCATGAGCTGTGCCACGGTCTTGCGGCACTTTGCCTGGGAGATGATACAGCCCGCCGCTCTGGTAGACTTTCACTGAACCCGCTGCATCACATTGATCTTGTGGGTCTTGTGATGCTGTTTACTGTGCATTTCGGCTGGGCAAAGCCTGTGCCTGTGAATTATCGCAGATTTAAGAATCCCAGATTAGGTATGGCTCTGACTGCTTTGGCAGGCCCGATGGGTAATTTGCTGTCAGCATGTCTGTTTACCGTATGTTACGCTGGCTGCGTTGTATGGCATCAGCGGAGCGATTTGGATGCTGCCTATTATTTGGCGGTTTTCTTTCTGACAACGGTTAATTTGAGCATTGGCTTAGCTGTCTTTAATCTCTTTCCGGTGCCGCCACTCGATGGATCAAAAGTGCTGTTTTCTGTATTGCCCGCTGCCTGGTATGCGAAGACCCTGCGTTACGAGCGCTACGGAATGATCCTGCTTGTTGCCGTCTTATATTTGGGAATTTTGGATGCGCCGCTTCAAATTCTGCGCGGCTGGATATTAAATGGAATGCTTTCGGTCTTTGGCGAACCGTTGGTCCGCTTGTTGATCGGTTGATTTAGGAGAATCTATGATAGAACCGAAGTACCGGTTGGAGGGCATTGTCCACACCAAATCGGAGCAGATGGAAGATTTTGAAGGTCCATTGGATGTTATTTTCCTTCTGCTGAGTAAGAATAAAATCGAGATCCAGGATGTTTCAATTACTGCCATTTTGGAGCAGTATTTGGCCTATCTTGAAGAGATGAAAAGGCTCGATATGGAGATTGCCAGTGAGTTTATTACCATGGCCTCTCATTTGATGCTGATCAAGACCAAGATGCTTCTGTCTGCTGCGGAGCAGGAGGAAGCCCAGACTGAACTGGACCTGCTGCGTCAATCTCTGATCGAGCGTCAGCGCAAGGAAGTTCAGGATCAGATCCGCCAGGCAGTAACCGTGCTGGAGCAGCGCAATGATATTGGCCGCTGTGTTTTTGTTAAGCAACCTGAGCCTTTGCGCCGGGAGCAGGGTTACCGCTATCGACATGACAGTGTGGATCTGCTGCTGGCTTTGGATGCCATTGCGGAACGGAATCAGCGGCAACTGCCGCCGCCGACAACAAATTTCATGGGTATTGTAGGCAAGGAGCGGTATCCCGTATCCAAGAAGGCGGGAGAAGTACTTCGCCGCCTACTGCTTAATGGTTTCCAGCGGTTAAAGAATCTGTTCAAGGGTAATCGCAGCCGTTCTGAGATCGTTGCCACTTTTTTGGCGGTACTTGACTTGTGTAAGACAAATTCCGTTACTTTGGAAGACGATGTTAACGGTGATAATCCCAATGTACGGCTGATTAGTGTGCCGGAGCAAATCAATGAGGAGGATGCCTGATGGAAATTGAAGAGTTGCAGCGGATCATTGAGGCGATCCTTTTCGCTGCCGGTGAGCCGGTAGAAGTGGGTAGACTTTCCGCAGCTTTGGAAGTTGACGAGAATGAGATCATCGCCGCTGCGGATGCTGTGGCTGATAGATTCGCTTTTGAACGCCGAGGCGTCCGTGTGATCCGTTTAGAAAATGCGTATCAGATGGTTTCGTCCGGTGAAATGGCAGATTACATCGCCAAGACTTTGGAGACCCGTAAACCACCAAAATTGTCTTCTTCGCAGTTGGAGGCGCTGACCATCATTGCTTATTATCAACCGGCAACAAAGGCTTTGGTAGAACAGATCCGTGGTGTTGACAGTGCATACTCCATCTCCGCTTTGCTGAATAAGAAACTGATCGAGGAAGCTGGCCGACTGAATGTGCCGGGTCGTCCCATTCAGTATAAGACAACACCTGACTTTTTGCGTACCTTCGGGTTAAACTCCCTGGAGGAACTGCCGCAGATCGAACGGATCGAGATCGGTCAGCAATTGTCTATGGAGCAGCTTGAAAACCGGTCTGATGTGGAGGGTAACTGATGGGTTGGCTGATTGCTTTGGGTGTGTTGGCACTGTTGGCGATAACACCTATTGGCATCCATCTGCGTTACAATAGTGACGGGGTCTTCTTACAGGCTGTAGCGGGACTGATCCGTATCACACTGCTGCCTCAAAAGAAGAAACCAAAAGCAGCTAAAGAGAAAAAGGCTGAACCTAAGCCAAAGAAACCTGCCAAGAAGGCAAAACCTCAAAAATCTAAGGTACCGGCTCAAAAAGAGAAGGGCGGCAGTGTTACGGACTTTATTCCGCTGGTGAAAGTTGGCCTGGATTTCCTTGGGGAATTCCGCAGGAAACTGCGACTGGATAAGCTGGAGCTGAAGCTGATTCTGGGCGGCGGTGATCCGGATGATCTGGCGGTTAATTACGGTAAAGCCTGGGCTGCAGTCGGCAATCTGATGCCCCATCTGGAACGGATCTTTGTAATTCGTAAGCGCGATATTGAAGTCGAATGCGACTTTACGGCCGATCAGACTTTGGTCATTGCGCGGGTTCAGATCACGATCACCATTGGAAGACTTCTCGCAACACTTGTGCGGTATGGAATTCGCGCGGTGCGGGAATATTTGAAAATTATGAACAAAAGAAAAGGCGGTGCTTTACAATGAGCCAAAATCTTTCTAATATGATCGAAAATACACTGGCAAAGGTTAAGGACATGATCAGTGTCAATGATGTTGTCGGCGATCCTATCGTTACTGCTGATGGCGTGACCATTATTCCGATCTCCAAGGTCAGTGTTGGCTTTGGCGGCGGCGGTTCTGACTTTGTGTCCAAGAATCCCAATAAGCAGGATAACCCCTTTGGCGGCGGCGTTGGCGGTGGTGTGAAAGTCACTCCTATTGCCTTCATCGTGATCAAGGGCGACTCCGTGCGGATGCTGCCTGTTGCAACGCCTGCTAATACTACGCCGGACCGTATTGTTGAGATGGTGCCGGATGTGTTGGACAAAATTTCCAATTTCATCGAATCTCATACGGATAAAAAGGCGGAATAATCTGCCCATCTGCGGAAAAACTATCCGCGGGTGAGTGAAATGAAAAGAAAACTGTTGCGAACGGCGGCTGGGTTGCTGGCTGCCGTTCTGCTTTTACCGGTGGATGCCTTGGCCACCGGTGCAAAGAGTTCCATTTTGATGGATGCTCAAACCGGCCGGGTCCTGCAGGAGAAACGGGCGGATGAGCGCAGCCTGATTGCAAGTACTACCAAGATTATGACAGCGTTGGTTGTAAGTGAGCAATGCAACGTCCTTGACCGAGTCCGAATCCCCAAGGAAGCGGTTGGTGTCGAAGGGTCATCCATGTATCTGCAGCAAGGGGAGATTCTGACTGTTCAGGAACTGCTCTATGGTTTGATGCTCCACAGCGGCAATGATGCTGCAGTGGCCCTTGCGATTTACTGCGGTGGTACAGTAGAAGGCTTTGCTGAGCTGATGAATGATAAAGCCCGGTATCTGGGTCTGACCGGAACCCATTTTGTCAATCCAAATGGATTGGATCATCCAGAACATTATTCCACTGCCCGTGATTTGGCGGTACTGACTGCTTACGCCATGGAAAATCCAATTTTTGCCAGGACGGTATCCACAAAGTCCGTGACAATCGGAACACGCAGATTAAAGAATCATAATAAGCTTCTTTGGCTGTTTGAAGGCGCTGACGGGGTCAAGACCGGTTTTACAAAAGCTGCCGGACGGATTTTGGTTTCAAGCGCAACCCGGGAAGGTCGCCGCCTGATTGCTGTGACAATCCATGACCGCAATGACTGGCAGGATCATATTTCTATGCTTGAAAGTGGCTTCCAGGGTTACACGGTGCGGCAGGTCGTTGCGGCTGGTGAGCAGGTTGGAACAATGAGTGTACTGAGCGGTACGGAAAAAGAAGTGCCGATCCTGGCACAGGAGGACTTTTTCTATGCTATGGCAGACGGGGAAGACGCACAGATTGTCCTGCAATCCCCGGGATTTGTATATGCTCCGGTTGCTCAGGGGGCCGATGCCGGATTTGTTTATGTCTGTATTGGTGACAAAAGCATTGGGAAAGTTCCT
>JAEIGA010010614.1_pt1 | contig 13974 bp, 12 predicted proteins | sample 9270691 | NCBI WGS metagenome assembly JAEIGA01 (sample SAMN17057246, study PRJNA624740) | gut metagenome | biome: biome; isolation source: fecal sample | host: Bos grunniens | place: China: Xizang | collected 2019 | reverse complement strand
GATCTTATAAAGATGAAGAAGAAGCCATATGTGACACCTGATTATTTGGCTGTCAAGGAAAGGAAGGCATTGTATGACACATATTCGAAACTGCTTCAGTTCCGCAAGAAGAACCCTTCATTCTTTGACTATACCGTCAATTTCCGCTGGTACGTCGATTCCGCTCACCAGTCAGGACGATATCTGTATGCCCGTGATATGGACAACAGGCAGTTTGCCCTTTTCGGCAACTTCGGAACCGGCACCAAGTCAATCGGGGTAAGTCTTCCTGCTGACGGTACGTGGTATCAGTATGACGATCCTACGAAGGAGTGGAACGGTGCATCCCACACAGTGAGCCTTGCTGAAGGTCAGTTCTATATTCTTGTAAACGACAAATCTCTTTGTCTCTGACAATAGACGATAACTGTAACAGAAATTGCCCGGAAAATGTCACAGAGGAACCATTTTCCGGGCAATCTTTATGATTTCTTCACCACCGCTAAAGAATCAAGGCAATATTTGTCACGGTGGTGTAGACCGCAGGGTCGTTGCCGTGGTGGTGTGAGTTGCATGCTGTAGCCATGGTGGTGTGGACCGTAGGCTTCTAGAGCGTCTGTCCTGCGATGAACTCGCGAAGGATCGACGTAGGAGGGATTGCCGCAATCTCCTGAGGTGAAAGCTCCACTATGTAGCTGAGGAATTTCAGGATGCGTGTCGCTTCGGTGTATGCAGGAGAGTTCGGAGCAATGCGTCTCAGAAGGGGCTCTGCATAGTATTTCAGGACAGGAAGCTCGAATATGTGAGCTGAGTTGAAGATCGCATCCGAATTTTCCTGGAACGGGAAGATGTTGCGGTTCTCTCCTCTGCGGACGCTCTGCCACCTGAGGATGGTGTCTTCAGGGACTATGCCTCGGGTCCTGTTGTCACGGATCATCCTGCGGAGCATTCTGTTGTCTGAAGTGGATATGTTGTTGTTCTCGTCTATCGAAAGGGAAGTGAGAGCGGATGCGTAGACGCGGAAAACCTTTGAGTTGTCCACTCCCGGAATCATCGCAGGATTAAGTGCATGGATACCCTCCATGATGAGGATGTCCTTTTCTTCAAGCCTCATGAAGCTGCCGTTGAAATAACGTCTTCCTTCCTTGAAGTCGAATCGAGGGATTTCCACTTCACGTCCTTCCAGCAGATCGTTGAGCTGCTTGCCGAGGAAGTCAAGGTCCATAGCCTCCAATGCCTCGAAATCATATTCTCCGTTCTCGTCCCGTGGGGTGAAGTCCCTGTCCACAAAGTAGTTGTCAAGTTCGATTACCTTAGGGTTGAGGCCCAGTATCCTGCACTGCAGGGCGAGCCTTTTCGATGTCGATGTCTTGCCGCTGGAAGACGGTCCTGCTATGAAGACTATCTTCACACTGCCTCTTCTTGCGTATATCTGGTCTGCAATGTCTGCATACTTTCTTTCATGAAGCGCCTCGGAAAGATTTATCAGGTCGATGATCTTTCCGTCCCTTACGGCCTGGTTCAGGCTTCCGACGCCCTTCACTCCCATGAGGGCGCACCAGTCGGAGTGCTCCTTGAGTGCACCGGCAAGCTTTGACTGCCTCTTCATAGGAAGCACCTTTCCGTAGCTGCCGTCCATAGGGTACTGGAGGCAGAATCCGTTGTTGAAACCCATCAGGTCAAAGGTCTTAAGGTAGCCGGTCGAAGGTGTGAGCGGGCCGTGGAAGGTGTCTGCCTGCCCGTCAAGGAAGTATACGCTGTAGGTGAGCCTTCCGAGTGAGCGTGCGAGATTGACCTTCTCTTTCTGACCGTTTGACTCGAAGTACTTTACAGTGTCTTCAAGAGTCTGCTTGGTCTTCCTGAACGGAAGGTCGGACTCTATCATCTCCCTCATTCTGCTCTGAATCCTGTCGATTTCGTCGTCGGTTGCAAAATACACCTTAGGCTTGCCGTCGTGCATTGTCTCTTTTTCGCGGATCTCGCAGTAGAGGCCGCTCGGCAGAGAGTAGTCTATCACCAGCACCTTGTCCGGATAAATTTCACGAATCACGTTCTGCAGCACAAAGCAAAGTGAACGGATGTATGTTCTTCTTCCATCCGGATGATCATAACCGATAAAGCGGATGTTATGGGTGCTCATTGCCTTGAAGCTCAGCTCTTTGAGCTGATTGTCAACCAGGGCGGCAAGTGCGTCTGTCTCGTTTGCCGACCCCTTGCATGCCACTGAAGGACATATCTTGTCCGAGATGGTCTTGAGGTCAGAGCCCATGGGGAAGGAATAGTGCCTTCCGTCGTTTTCGCAATAGATTTTGATTTCTTCCATAATTATCACGTTTGAGATCCTTCGCTTCACTCAGGATGATGAGGAGGAGCTCAGGATGACAGGTGGCTTACAATATTTCTTTCAGGAACGGTCCGGTCACGGAATCCGGGTTCTGAGCGAGTTCTTCCGGAGTGCCTTGCGCAACTATTGTTCCTCCTGCCTTTCCGCCCTCCGGACCCATATCAAAGATATAGTCCACGCTCTTGAGGACGTCCAGGTTGTGTTCTATTATTATGACTGTGTTGCCTTGTTCCACAAGCTGCTGAAGCACACCAAGCAGGATCTGGATGTCGTCAAAGTGCAGGCCTGTGGTCGGCTCGTCCAGGATGTACAATGTGTTTCCAGTTCCCTTGCGTGCCAGCTCTGCTGCAAGCTTCATTCTCTGACTCTCTCCTCCTGACAGTGTTACTGCGGACTGACCGAGCTGCACATAGCCCAGTCCCACATCAACCAGCGCCTTCAGCTTCTGAGCTATCGACGGGATGTTTTCAAAGAATGCGTATGCCTCGCTGATCGGCATTTCCAGGACGTCGTTGATGCTCTTGCCTTTGTATTTCACGGCGAGAGTGTCATTCTTGTATCTACGTCCCCGGCATTCCGGGCACACCACATTGACAGACGGGAGGAAATTCATCTCTATCACCTTGATTCCGGCACCCTTGCACTCCTCGCATCTTCCTCCGGGCACGTTGAATGAAAAACGTCCGGCCTTGAAGCCGCGGACCTTCGCGTCAGGAGTCGCTTCAAAAAGGTTCCTTATATCGTTGAAGACACCTGTGAAAGTGGCAGGGTTGCTTCGCGGTGTGCGTCCGATAGGACTCTGATCGATCTCTATTAGCTTGTCGATGTTCTCCTCTCCCACTAATTCATCATAGGGGAGTGGCTGCATCTTCGCATTGTAGAACCTGTTCTTCAGGACAGGCATCAATGTCTCGTTGATCAGTGACGACTTTCCGCTTCCGCTGACTCCGCTGATTCCAATGAACATTCCGAGAGGGAAGTCGATGTCTACATTCTTGAGGTTGTTTCCACGTGCCCCGCGGATTCCGAGCGTCAGACCGTTTCCTTTGCGGCGCACTGAAGGCACGTCTATCTTCTTTTCGCCTCGCAGGTAATCCAGAGTTGTCGAAGGCCCTATGATGATCGGCTCGCCGACGGATGTTCGGCATTCAAGCGAAGCATTTTCCTTTATTTCCTGCGAAGCGGATGCCGGGCATCCGTCGGCGAGCAGTGCCGAGAGCGGAGCACTGAGACATATCTCTCCACCCTTCTTGCCTGCTCCCGGGCCCACGTCCACCAGCCAGTCGGCAGCCATCATCGTCTCGGCATCATGCTCGACAACCATCACTGAATTGCCCTCGTCGCGCAGTTTCTTCAGAGATGCAATGAGTTTTCTGTTGTCCCTCTGGTGAAGGCCGATGCTCGGCTCGTCGAGAATGTAAAGCACATTGACCAGCTTTGATCCGATCTGTGTGGCAAGCCTGATTCTCTGACTCTCTCCTCCTGAAAGTGAAGCGGTTGCGCGGTCCAGTGAAAGATAATCCAGACCTACGTCCAGCAGGAATCCTACCCTGTCCTTCAGCTCTTTGAGGATGTCGCGTGCGATGATGTTCTCTCTCTTTCCGAAATTTCCCTCGAGTCTGTGCAGCCATTCGTTCAGCTGGCTGATCTCCATTGCCGCGACTTCGGAAATGGTCTTTCCGTCAATCTTGAAATATGATGTTTCCTTGTTTAGTCTTGTTCCGCCGCATTCCGGGCAAACGATCTTCTCGTTTATGTCGCTTACGATTCCCGGGAATGCCACCATCTCCGACGACGTTCCTTCTCCCACCCTGAACAGCTCGTCGGAGCCGAACACTATGAGTGAAATCACTTCGTCAGGAAGTTCTTCGATAGGGTCGTAGAGCGAGAATGCATATTTCCTGGCTATGGACCTTATTATGTCGAATTTCTTTGTCTCTCTGATCTTACCCAAAGGAATTATGCCTCCGTCCGCGATGGAAACGCTTCTGTCCGGGATGATGGAATCCATGTTCACATCCACGATGATTCCAAGTCCCTTGCAATGAGGACAGTATCCCTGAGGCGAATTGAATGAGAAGGAGTGCGGTGCCGGCTCGGCGAGTGAAATGCCGGTGTCAGGGCACACGAGATGCTTGGAGTAATGGGTGATCTCCGAGGTCTCCATGTCCATTATGGCCAGGGAACCCTTTCCCTGATTGAGCGCCGACATCACGGAGTCCTTGATCCTCTTCTCATCTTTGACCGATGGCTTGAGACGGTCTATGACAAGTTCTATGAAATGGGCCTTATAGCGGTCCAGGGATGATATTTCATTCAGTTCCAGAAGCTCGCCGTCAACTCTTACCTGAGTGTACCCGCGTTTGCGCATCTGCTCGAGAAGCTCCTTGTAATGACCTTTTCTTCCTCTGACGACAGGTGCAAGCAGATAACATTTGCGGCCGGCATAGTTCTCCATTATTAGAGAAACAATCTGCTCGTCCGTGTATCTTACCATCTCCTTGCCGGTCTGCGGAGAATATGCAGTGGATGCCCTGGCGTAAAGAAGGCGGAGGAAGTCGTATATCTCGGTGATGGTGCCTACGGTCGAACGCGGATTGTTTCCGGTGGTCTTCTGCTCGATGGCAATGATGGGACTGAGTCCCGTAATTGACTCTACATCAGGCTTCTCAAGTATGCCCATGAAGTGCTTGGCATAAGTCGAAAGAGTATCCATGTATCTCCTCTGACCTTCGGCATATATTGTGTCGAAGGCAAGGGAAGATTTACCACTGCCGCTCAATCCTGTGATCACGACGAATCTGCCGCGAGGAATCGACAATGACGCGTCCTTGAGGTTGTGGGCCTTGGCTCCCTTGATCTCTATGTAATCGTTCTTTTTTTCCATTCTGTTCTGGGCATTGAGTCCTGTTATTCTTCAAATGGCTCGTTGAAAGGCATCAGGAACGGGTTTGTCGTGCGTTCCGTTGCAATGGATGTGGCAGGTCCGTGTCCGGGAATCACGCTTATGTCTCCGTCAAGTTCCATAAGCTTGCCGAATATTCCTGCCATGAGCGCATCATAGTCTGCCCACTGGTTGTCAGTGCGTCCGATGCTTCCTGCAAAAAGCGTGTCGCCGCTGAAAAGCACCTTTCCGTCACGCTCGAGGTAGCATACGCCTCCCGGAGTGTGGCCTGGTGTATCGATAACCTCGAATTTCATCGAACCTATTTCGATGGAGTCACCCTCCCTTGCGGGGATGAGGCTCTGAACGGGATCTGCAGGAGTCTTCAGCCTGAAAGCGGCACAGAGGGCTGGGTTAGCCTCGTCGAGGATGACTTTGTCGGCAGGATGCATGTACACAGGAACCTCATAATGCCCGGCTGCCTCTGCAACTCCGAAGATGTGGTCGAAATGGCCGTGTGTCAGGAGGATTGCCTTTACGCTCAGCTTCCTTTCTTCAATGAATCCGTAGAGCATGTCCCGCTCGCCGGCAGTGTAGAATCCCGGATCGATGATTGCGCAGTTTCTGTCGTCGTCCCAGACAATGCTGCAGCGCTCCATAAAGGCGTTGAAAGTGAAATATTCTATGTGTATCATTCAAAAAATCGATTAATCATACAAAAATACAAAAAGAGTTATTAAATTTGCTAATTGATGTACATAAATTAAAACGAAGAATATGCATATTGCGATAGCAGGTAATATCGGCAGCGGAAAGACAACTCTCACAAAGATGCTCGCTGCACATTACGGTTGGACTCCAAAATTCGAGTCGGTGGACTATAATCCGTATCTTGCTGATTTTTATGAAGATATGGAAAGATGGTCTTTCAACCTTCAGGTATATTTCCTTAACAAGAGGTTCAAGGATGTCGTGGATATCTCCAAGCTTGACGAGGTGATCATCCAGGACCGTACTATATATGAGGATGCAAGGATCTTTGCTCCTAACCTTCACGGAATGGGCCTTATGAGCACAAGGGATTTCGAGAACTACTCCGATCTTTTCGACCTTATGATGTCTCTGGTGAATCCACCTGATCTTCTCATTTATCTCAAGAGCTCCATTCCTAACCTTGTGAGCCAGATTCAGAAGCGTGGCCGCGAGTACGAGAAGAGCATAAGGATAGATTATATCACAGGTCTTAACGAAAGGTATGAGAATTGGATAAACAACTATCCGCACAAGCTTCTTGTCCTTGATGTTGACCGCATCAAGTTCGAGAACCGTCCGGAAGATTTCCAGGAGGTTACAGACAGGATTGATGCAGAACTCTTTGGATTGTTCAGGAACGAATAAATTATTATAAAATATGGCAGAAAGACTTACTATAATTGACTTCGTCGAGAAATACGTGTCGGAGTTTTCTTCAAATCCATTTCTATGGGAGAAGAATCTCGATACGAATGTATGGGAACCTACCACTTATGCCGAGACACTGAAGAAGGCCAAGCGTATAGCGGCCGGTCTTATGGCCCTCGGTGTGCAGAAAGGTGAGAAGGTCTCGTACCTCTGCGAAGGACGTGATATGTGGGTCATCGGTGAGCTTGGCGTGCTGTATGCGGGTGCTGTAAACGTACCGCTTTCTATCAAGCTCGGAGAGACAAACGATCTCGTGTTCAGAGTGAAGCACTCTGATTCCAAATATGTCATCACATCGAAGTTCCAGCTTCCTAAGGTCAGGGCGATTCTTCCGGAATGTCCTATGGTGGAGAAGGTGATCATCTTCGATGAGGTGGATGATATGCGTGAGAATGAGATTTATATAGGTGAGATATTGAGAATGGGAGACGAGTTCCTCGCTGCCAATGAGGATCAGTTTGTCAAGAGGTATTCTTCAATCGGACCGGATGACTATGCGAACATCAGCTATACTTCCGGAACGACAGCCGATCCGAAGGGTATCCTCCTCACTCACAGGAACTATACGGCAAACGTGGAGCAGGCGCATTCGGTAATCGGTGTTGAGCCTGATGACAGAATGCTCATAATCCTGCCTCTGGACCATTGTTTTGCACACGTGGCAGGCTTCTATACAATGATGTCCTATGGAGCATCTCTCGGTATGGTTCCGTCAGGAAAATCAGGAAAGGAGGCGCTCAGGAACATCCCTTCCAGCATCAAGGAGTTCAAGCCGAACGTGATGCTTTCGGTGCCGACTCTTGCCAAGAGCTTCAAGAAGAACATCGAGACCACCATCAGCAAGAGTGGTCCGGTTGTGGAGAAACTCTACAATTTCGCTCTCAGGAATGCAATCGCATACAATAAAGAGGGTTATAACAAGGGGACAGAGTTCGTGGACATCTTCCGCAAGCCTGTTATGGCTCTCTTCGACAAGATCATCTTCAAGAAGGTCCGTGAGGGACTCGGAGGACAGATGAAGTTCTTTGTCGGTGGAGGTGCACTTCTTGACATCGACCTGCAGAGATATTACTATGCGATCGGAATCCCAATGTATCAGGGATACGGTCTTTCTGAGGCTACTCCGATCATTTCGGCTAACTCGCCAGCAAAGCATATCTTCGGTTCGTCAGGTAAGGTTGTCTCTCCAATGGAGATCAAGATCCTGGATGCAGACGGCGTTGAGCAGCCTTTCGGTGTGAAGGGCGAGATCTGCATCAAGGGTGAGAATGTGATGGCCGGATACTGGAAAAACCCTAAGTCTACAGCAGACACCATCGTTGACGGATGGCTTCACACAGGTGACATGGGCTATATGCGTGATGAGGAGATGCTCTACGTCGTGGGACGATTCAAGTCGCTTCTTATCGCCGCAGACGGAGAGAAATACTCACCTGAGGGAATTGAGGAGAATCTGGTGGAGAATTCAAGATATATTGATGGAGCCCTGCTTCACAACAGCCAGGATCCATATACAATTGCACTCGTGACTCCTAACAAGGATGCATTGAAGGCATATGCAAAGGAACTCGGACTCGATCCTTCTACAGAAGAGGCCAAGGTAAAGATGCTGGAAAAGATTCAGGATGAGATCAATGCCTATAGGTCTGGTGGAAGGCTGGGCGGCATCTTCCCTGACAGATGGCTTCCTGCCGCAATCTGCGTGCTTCCTGATCCTTGGACAGAGCAGAATCATTTCCTCAACAGTTCAATGAAGGTTGTTCGCGGCAGAGTGGAAGAGGCATATAAGGCGAATATGGAATATGCCTACACTCCTGAAGGAAAGAATGTGGTCAACAGGATGAATCTTGCATCACTTTAATGAAGAAAGATACGGAATCGTTAAACGTACCTATGGAGCAGACGGAAGTTCTGCTCCATACTTGTTGTGCGCCGTGCTCATCCGCCATAATCGAATGTCTTCTCAAGAACGGGATCCGTCCCACGATATATTACTGCAATCCCAACATCCATCCTCTGGAAGAGTATCTGATAAGAAAGGATGAATGTACAAGATATGCCCGTGCTTTGGGTCTGGATATAATAGACGATGACTATGACCATGAGGGATGGCTCGAAGCCGTGAAAGGTCTGGAAGGTGAACCTGAAAGAGGAGGGAGATGCCTCAAGTGCTTTAAGGTCAGGTTGTTGAGGACGGCGGAATATGCCAGGGACAATGGTTTTAAAGTCATCACCACGACTCTTGCGTCATCGAGGTGGAAGTCTCTGGAGCAGATCAATGAAGCAGGACAATGGGCCTGCTCTCAAGTTCCTGGAGTCGTGTGGTGGGACAGGAACTGGCGAAAAGGCGGTCTTCAGGAAAGGCGCCTTCAGATAATCAAGGAATACGATTTCTATAATCAGCTTTATTGCGGCTGCGAGTTCAGTAATAAATTTGCATGAGACGCAAAAATTGCTCATTTTTGTAAAACAGTAAACTTCAAGACATGAAAACACTTTTATTCTTAGGCAATATTGGAGCAGGTGAGATCATCATCGTTGCATTGGTAATCCTTCTTCTTTTCGGAGGCAAGAAGATTCCTGAACTTATGAAAGGACTTGGTAAAGGCGTAAGAAGCTTCAAGGATGGCATCAATGACATCGAGAAGGAAATAAACGCTGAGCCTCAGAAGAAGAACGAGACTGCCGATACGGAGGAATAGTAATGGCAGAGGAAGTCAAGACCAATGACAGTTCCCTGACTTTCTGGGAACATCTGGAAGTCCTGAGATGGTCAATATTCAGAGTTGCGATTGTAGTCATGCTGGCTATGATCGTGATTTTTATTGCCATGCCTCACATCTTCACGACCTTTGTCCTCGGTCCTACCACTTCCGAATTCTTCCTTTACAGGTGGCTCAGTTCTCTGGGCTCTATGCCGCTGATGCCTGATTTTTCTGCAGGCGATTTCAAGGTAGACATCATCAACATCAATGTCGCTTCGCAGTTCCTGACTCACATCAGCACATCTTTCTGGTTCTCTCTGATCGTGGCTTTCCCATATCTCGTCTTCGAGGTCTGGAGATTCATTGCTCCGGCTCTGTATGACAACGAGAAGGCGAGTGTGATGACTGCCTTCCTGTTCGGAACCGTGATGTTCTATCTTGGATGTGCTGTGGGATATTCATTTGTGTTCCCGTTCACATTCCGTTTTCTTGCCGAGTATCAGATCAGTGCTGAGGTTGCTAACCAGATCAGTCTGAACTCTTACATGAGCACCTTTATGGGAATGGTGTTCATAATGGGACTTGTATTTGAGCTGCCGCTTCTGGCGTGGCTGATGTCCAAGCTCGGTCTCATAAACAAGGCTTTCCTGAAGAAATACAGAAAGGTCGCCGTGGCGGTGCTGCTGGTTCTTGCGGCAGCGATCACACCTACAGGCGACCCATTCACATTGTCTATCGTGTTCCTTCCTCTCTATGCCCTCTACGAACTCTCCATTCGGGTAGTCCGAGATGAAGCCCCTGAGGAAGAATAATTTGACAGGTGTAATGACTATTTAGAAATGGCTGCGCGCAGAAGAGGGATCGACTCACTGAGCTCCATTCCCTTGCGGTAAACACCAGCAGTACCTCCTACGAAGACGTTTGCTCCCATTCCTGCCATAAGTTCTGCGCGTTCGCAGCTTACACTTCCGTCAACGCTGATGAGAACATTCTCATAGCCGTTCGAGTCGAGCCACTGACGCATTTCTGCAACCTTGTCAAGGATTCCGTCAACAAGCTTTGCGCCTGCAAATCCAGGGTGAACAAGCATAAGTGTCACCATGTCTGAATATGCCATGTGTGGAGCCACTGAATCGACTGGAGTGTCAGGGTTGACCACCACTCCGAACATTCCTCCCTTGGCGTGAACGTCAGCTGCGAATTCAGTGAAGTCCTTCTTGAGCTCTACATGTGTTGAGATGATGTCTCCCGGGTTGATCTGAATCTTTGAGTAGATGAACTCAGGATCCTCGCACATGAGGTGAATGTCCAGCGGCATGTTTGTCACTCTGTGCATTGCGTTAGGGAAGTCCGGACCGAATGTGAGGTTTGGTACGAAGTGAGCGTCCATGATGTCGATATGAAGCCAGTCCACACCGTTGCGCTCCAGTTCCTTGATGTCGCGCTCGAGATTCATGAGGTCCGAGCACATTACTGATACGGTAATCTTGTTTGCCATAATTAGGGTTTATTTAATTTATCTTTATCAATTCCTTTTCAAGTGCTGCGTCAAGCTGGTCATCATATCTCAACCTGACCTTGACTCCCGCTTCCTGGAACCAGTAGCGGGTTGCGATCTCTTCCTCGATGAACGGCACGATCTCATCCTTCTTCAGACGGATGAATCTTTCCTTGTCCATCTCAAGAGCCTTCTCCAGAGCTTTAAGCTCGTCTGCCATTGCCTCGGCAAGACCGTCCTCTTCAAGCTCTTCCTTCATCTTGTCGTAATATGTCTTTGCACTGCTGCGGTAATCAAAGTCCTGAGTCTTGGCGAACCTTATGAAATCCTCGAAATCCTCGTCGCCGAAATGGAAATCATCCACAACCGGAATGCTCTTGTGTCTGCGTGCGAAATCTATGGTGTATTGGTCTATCACTCCGCTGAGGACGAGTGAGTACACCAGTCTGCTGTATGACGGCACATCAATCTCCACGTCAGGTGTGATTCCTCCGCCGTCTCTTACAATCCTTCCTGAAACTGTCCTGAACTCATTGGTAAGAGAGTCCGGAATATGTCCCACGCTGCCGTCCTCGTTTCTGTTGTTGTAGTCTATGGCCTGCACGCAGCGTCCGCTTGGAGTGTAATACTTGGCTGTGGTGACCTTCATCTGGCCGTTGTAAGGAAGTGGCCTGATGGACTGCACGAGTCCCTTTCCATAGCTTCTCTTGCCCATGATGGTGGCCCTGTCGAGGTCCTGGAGTGCTCCTGCCACGATTTCCGATGACGATGCCGATCCTGAATCAATCAATACGATAAGAGGAAGCTTGGTGTCTATCGGATCTGTGGTCGTCCTGTATTCTCTGGTCGAATCAGGTGTGTTGCCCTTGGCGGAAACAATCAATGATCCTTTCGGCACGAAAAGAGAAACAATGTTTATCGCTTCTCCCATAAGTCCGCCTCCGTTGCCTCTGAGATCGAGCACGAGGCGCTTCATTCCCTTTGCCTTGAGTTCAGTTATCTTCTGTCTCATTTCTGAGGAAACGTTCTCTGTGAATCCGGACTGGAGGATATATCCGGTGGTGTCATTGAGCATTCCGGCATATTCGATGTCAGGGAAGTGGATGCGCTCGCGTACAACAGGAATGTCCAGAGTGTCACCGGTGTGCACCTTCTTCACTTTGAAGACCACGGTCGTGCCCGGCTTGCCTTTCATCCTGTCACTGCTTTCCTTTGACTCTTCGCCCTTTGTCGGAATGCCGTCGATCGCAATGATCTCGTCTCCACACTGAAGGCCGTATTTCTGGGCAGGGGAGTCTGCATACGGTTCGTTGATTATGACGTTTTCGTTCTTTTTCTTGTGGATGATCGCTCCGATACCTCCGTAGGTCTTTGACATCAGCATCTCAAGGTCTTCGTTCTCCTCTTCCGGAATATAGATGGTGTAGGGGTCGAGTTCTTCGAGCATGGCGTCGATTCCTGCCCTCATGATCCTGTCTACAGGCAGGGAGTCAACGTATGAACGGTTGAGTTCCCTTACTATTCCATGATGGATTTCAGTCCATTGTCCCAGCTTGAAACCTTTGGATTGGCCAAGTAGGGATGGCGCTGCTGCCAGTGCGGCAAGGATAAGAATCACTATATGTCTGCTTGTCTTCATGTTGCTTATCAGTAATTGGTCAAGAATACAAATTTAGAAAATTTTATACCTTTGCATACAACTTTATTGACTTTTTAATCCATATGAAGATAGTATTTGCAACAGGTAACCTCGGTAAATTGCGCGAGGCGTCGGAAATTCTGGGTGAGGGATTTGAACTGGTGTCGCTGGCAGATGTCGGCATCACTGAAGATATACCGGAAACGGGAGAGACTCTGCGTGAGAATTCCCTTCAGAAGGCGCAGTATGTGCTGGAGCACTGCGGTTGCGACTGTTTTGCTGATGACACCGGACTTGAAGTCGATGCCCTCGGTGGAGCTCCAGGCGTATATACTGCACGCTATGCCGGAGACGATAAGGACTTCAACAAGAATATGGACAAGGTGCTGCAGGAACTTCAGGGCCTTGAAGGAGAGGCAAGAAGAGCCCGTTTCAAGAGCGTCATAACCCTGATGCTTGACGGAGAACCTCATTTCTTCGAGGGCACTCTTGAAGGTGTCATTGCTGATGAGAAATCAGGAAACGGAGGCTTCGGTTACGATCCTATCTTCATCGCAGATGAGTTTCCGGGACAGACTCTCGCAGATATATCGGAAGATCAGAAAAACGACATCTCTCACAGAGGCAAGGCTCTCAGGGCTATGGCCCAGTGGCTTCATAACCGTAGTCAGGCATGACAGGCAGCACATCATTCATACTTCTTCATACTACCAGATTCGGTGAGAATTCCATAGTTCTGCACACTTTGAGCAAGGAATATGGACGGAAGGGCTTTGTCGTGCGCTCCGTCAGCAAGAAGATGATGTCGCTCCTTCTGCCTTTGAATATTCTGGAAGCGGATGTCACAGATTCCGGCAAGCCAGGACTGCTTCCTGTGAGGAATATTTCTATAGGCCGTCCCTTGATGGGCATCCGAAACAATCTCTTCAAGAACACAATGACCATGTTCCTCAGTGAGGTGCTGTATCGTGTGGTGAAAGAGGGGACCACCGAACCGGGATTGTATGAGTGGTGTGAAAGGCAGATAATGCTGCTGGATGCCATGGAGACTGATTTCTGCAACTTCCATCTTCGTTTTCTTCTGGAACTGTCCATCGCATTGGGATTCAGTCCTCAGTCAGAGGACCTGCGTCCTTTCCTGGGAGACAATCAGCCTTTCATAGAACAGTTCATGAGCACCTCCTTTGCGGAATCGATGCTCATGCCTTTGTCCGGAATTCTCCGAAATGAAATATGTGAGGGTGTCCTCCGGTATATCGAATACCATCTGGAGTCCACCCTCACAATAAATTCTTTGAAAGTTCTTCGCGAACTGTTTATTTAACGCGCTCGCCGTATGAACGGTCTGTTGTGTTCACGCGGATCTTCTCTCCGATGTTGATGAAGAGAGGTGCCATGATGATTGCGCCAGTCTCGAGAGTGATCTCCTTCTGAGCGTTTGTTGATGCTGTGTCACCCTTTACT
>JAEIGA010010613.1_pt1 | contig 13974 bp, 13 predicted proteins | sample 9270691 | NCBI WGS metagenome assembly JAEIGA01 (sample SAMN17057246, study PRJNA624740) | gut metagenome | biome: biome; isolation source: fecal sample | host: Bos grunniens | place: China: Xizang | collected 2019 | reverse complement strand
TTGTAAACTTGGTAATAGGTTTACCAAATACTCCGGTATACTCGACATCAATACGTTCATCAATAGGAATAGTGCCTTCCATTTCAATGCCCCATTGATTGTCATAATAAGCAGCGTAATGCAGTACGTCGTCCTTAGTCTCTTCTACCATTTTGAAGATTCCTCTCATAATAAAAAGCTAGTGGACAGTTTCCCATCCACAAGCTCGTAGACAAATAGTTAACCCTTAATGTCCGTACGACGCTCTTTAACTATTGGCAGCTTATCAACTTCATGCATTATCTTCGCTGCTGTACCGTTGCCGCCAGCTTGCGCATAAGGTTCATAAAGATACACTCTAAGATTCGCATACTCGTCGGCTGTAACTTCACCACGTTGAATATACTGCATACCTAAAAACATTATGCGATCATGTGCGATACCTGTTAGTAGTTTTTTAGATGCATCGTTTTTATCGAGACGATGTTGAAGAAAAGCCCAAAAACCACTTGATGCAATAGCAGTAGTGACTATGGTTACCACCATTTGAACTAATGCCATATTTATCTCCATGAAACCTCCTAAGCGACTCGCTTTACTGATAGCTTCGGATTCTCATCGAGATTTATCGCCGTGGTACCAGTATTAGTAAGTGTTATGACTCCAGCAGAACCGCGACAGCAAGTCTTAACATATGTGCTAGCAGAAACCCCTTGCAAGTCACCAGCTGCAGCAGTAACAACCTTCTGCGTAGTTTCTGACAGGGGTGTACTATCTAGTGAAATAGCAATCTGTGCATCGCCTTCTGCCGTTCCGCCAATATTACAATTATAACTAACTTCATAAATAGCATTATTTTGAGCAAGATTTATAGAGCCAGAATTTAGCCTATAGCACTCGCCACAGCCAGTATGAAGAAGTACTACATTAAAGGTTGCTGATTGACCCGCTGCAAGAACTTGGGCATTCGTAGAAGAAAGAACAATCATAATAACCTCACTTATATTTCATTTTGAATTATTACAACTTACATGCAACAACCATTATTGCAATTGCAGAAAGGGTTCATGCCAGCGTTGTATGAAGTGCTCATAGGATAGCGAACAACACCAGCAAGTTGGAATGCCGTATTGAGGTCATTATACTTCTGCTGAAGGTCATCATAACGGTTCTGCATGTACATCGCACGAGTGGCTGCACCTTCAGCCTGAACAGCCTGAAGCACCGCGTTATTCTGCATAGCAGACTCATAACGCTGGTTCGCAGCGGTCTCCGAAATGAGCATCTTGGTCTCGCAGCAGCACTGAGACTGCTGAGCCATAGCCTGCTGTTGCTGCATAGAGACACCGGCAATATCACGCTGCAACTCGTTGTACTTATCCATCAGCTGGCCAGTAACATACTGGGTATTCTGATTATTATTCTGCATCTCCTGAAGAGCATTATTCTGGACAGCAGCCAGAATATCGCGCTGGTTAGACATGCTGTTCTGGTTATCAAACCCGCGCTGAACCTCGTTCGATGTGGCGAGATTCTCGTAACCAATGGCATTTTGGAAGCCGTTATTGCCCCACATACCATTGCCACCCCACATCATGGCAAGGAACAACAGAACAATCCACCAGCAGCTACCACCCCAGCCATCGCCATAACCGTTACCGTAGTTACCACGCATGACAGCTGCAACATCAGCAGGACCCATACCGCCACCACCTAAGACAGAGTTCTCACCCATCATCGTTCCTTTCTATCTTTAGAATCCAAACATCCGTTTGACTTGGTTGACATCTACATTTTGAAGTTGATTGTAATCAACCCCAAGATTTTGGCAGGCTTGTTGGGGATCTTGTCCACGAACAGAATCTGCCAAGTTCCTAAATTGAGGATTACGTTGATATAGCATATTAAATATCATACGCTGCATGGGGTTATCTGGACCGCCCGGCGCTGGCCGATTGGGTTGCCCCATTGGAACCATTTGATCTTGAGGCATTTGGTTCGGACGGCGTAGAGGATTGGACATTTGGTAGCATCTCCTTTAGCATTTGCTCAAGTTCAGTTCGAGTAATATAATCTCCTTGCTGCTGTCCTAAACCTCCGCCCATAGGCATCATGTTCTGCTTCATTAGCGGTGACAGATGCTGGGGCATTTCCTCCGAACATTCCTCAAATTGATAGACGTGAATATCGTTCACAGATCCCTGAGGACCAAACCCAACGATATACATCAAGGGTTTATCCTCATCAAAGGCTGCTTTGCGAGAGTTGGGCGTTCCCTGAAGATTCTTAGCACCTTCAATACCCATCACAAAACATAAATCGTTATCCATCCCCTGAGGGTAACCCTGCATACCGCTTTGCGGATAACCAGCATTCGCCTGAGAATATCCATTCATTTGACCAAGGTTACCTTGTGGATAGGAACCATTACCCCATCTGGTTCCTTGAGGATATCCATTATTACCCTGAGTATATCCCATTGGAGCGGTCGATTGAGGCCAACCGGGGGTGCCAGTATTTGGCTGATACATCATTCCTTGTGGTTGATTGTAATTCATAGGAGGCACGTCTTCATCACCTTCTTCATCCTTATCATCAGTGGGAGGTCGTAAAATATAATCCCAATCTTTATCGAAAGTTATTGCCGGATGGCGTTCGATCTCATGTCCGGTTTGATCACCTGCTTCTCCTACAAAGCCACCGGTTTCACTACTTGTAGCACCAACGGTTTGCCCTTCTCCGACATATACTTCTGCATGCAATGCTAAATTAAGAAGAATGTCACCTATTTCCAGATCACTAATACCAACATTCGCAAAAGGTAGAATCTGAAAGCCGGCTTTTTCGAAGTCTTTAAGCATAGTTCCTGTGAACCTCACTTTATCGCTACCTGCACCAACAGGATAACCGGCTTCATTAGCCAACTTGTATAGCAGAGATGAACAGTCAAAGTCTGGTCCCCATCTACCCGAGGGAGGCTTCTGAGAATATCCATGAGAGTCATCTTCTGCATATTCGATAGCTAGGTCGACGAATGCCTCGCGTCGACTTTTTCTAGGCGGATCTTTATTCATAGACACACTCCATTCTTTCAGAGATGAATAAATATCAACCAGCTATAGGCCTGTTACTCAGAAGCTTCGGCCTTGTAGCACTGGCTGGCAATGAGGAAAGCCTCCTCAGTCAGGATAACAGCAGAATGACTGGTAAGACCACTAACAGCAGCATACGACAGAATCTGATGATACTTAGACTCTGCCTCCGCCTGCGTGTCATGTGCGGTAACAATATTACCAACAGTACCGTTGTCGTTCTGAATCTCGATAACAATAAACTTCATGGTTTACTCCTGCTCCGTGGTTTTGGAAACAATGTATGTTTCCATATTCGTACGCTTGACATTCATACCCTCGATAAGAGTCGCCCCTCGTGGAATGTTCCTAGTAGCTTCATACAAGCAATCAGAACCCATGACAAGCTCTCCCTCAAGAATATTACGTATCGCTGTATTTGACGGCTCTTCTCCGCCGAAAAGCGAATTAAATAAATCTGCTTGCTGCTTAAGTTTTATGTTTTGAGCTTCTCGCAAGGCAGCATCATGAAGATCCCTGGGTGGGAGTTGCATGTTAGTTATCGGCATATAACTCTCCTTTACGCACCGTTCTAAAACGCAACAACATCAATGCTAGACATTATCCGGATAAAATTCGTATTTTACTGAATCATACCAATTATCCATATCACGAATAAGAAGGTAAGAATCGCCTTTGTTTGCATGTGCCCGCCAACCATCATAACTACCGTCAAGAGTTTCCTCAGCGACTTTTCCAGAACGCCCCATACGCTTTATTCGACGTTTGGTGTTATACACCGATTCTTTCTTGACAGTTTCCACAACTTTACCGCTAGTTAGTAATCTAAAATTAAAACCAAGAAAACTAATACGAGATGTTATAGGTTTAATATGCGTCTTATCGGGATGCAATTCTAAACCTATAGGTTTTAAAAAATCGGCAATCTCATCCATGCAGTATCGTAAATAATCTCGATCTGGATTGATTAATATAAAATCATCCATATATCTACTATAATATTTTATAAATAGACGTTCTTTTATATAATGATCCATGTCGCTCAAATAATCAATTCCTGCTATTTGGATTAGCGGGCTGCCTGGTTTTACTCCTTTTGCTTTCTCGTCATTTGAATACTGATACATAACAATATACTCAATAAGATCTACGACCCAATCAGGACATCGTTTTCTGAAATTAGAAAATATAACATCGTAATACATATTATCATAATATTTTCTAATATCGCTTTGTAACGAATAACCATTGATTCCATATTTCCTATGGAATCGCTGAAGATGCTGAGTATATCGTTTCCTAGCAAAATCAGTGCCTTTACCTGTTTGACAAGCGTAATTATCTATAATCCATCTTGATGACATACACGGATAAATAGCATTGTCGATTAAGCTTCTTTGCACTATACGATCTCTAAATGCAGTACTCGAAATATCTCTTAGTTTTGGTCTAGTTACCTGAAATTCTATTGGCGGATGTGGTATATAGGTACCATTATGTAATTCTTCTGATAACCTATAAATTTCAGTTGGTGCATTCAAATAAAAACGCGCGACGCTACCTTTCCAGATAACGCCGCGTTTACATTTTTCCATGGAGTCCCAGAGGGCGTCATATCCGATCACGTCCTCTGGATCAATCTCCGTAACCAGGGACGTAGGGTAAGTGCCCCGAAGGGCATACCCCTCCTGATTATCCGTTTTGAGGATTTTGGCTCCCTGCGCCTCTTCTTTTCTGTCCGACATTACATGAAGGCCCTAACTCTTAACTAGAACAGACACAGTCCGGAACGACATAATTACCATTGATAGCGTTGTTGTTGTTGCAATTACCTGACGTGTTAATGTACGTCACATTATTGCCATTGTTACGATTAGCAGAACGCAAGAACACGTTACGCGCTGTTTTACAGCCAAAACCCTACGATAATGAACTATAGCGTTTATTATCTCCCTTAACCCACTTTAGGGTTTCTTCTTCAGCTTCAGATACTATATATACCCAAGCGCTGTACTTTTTAGAACGCAAATGATATAATTCTTTTGCAATTCTCATTAAAGTATAGAGTCTATCAAAACCGCCGAGTGCTTTTTGTTGCAGATCACTGCGCTTAGCCCATCTTACGGGATTCTTTCTAACTCTAACTTCATTAGCTTCCCATACATCTTTTGAAATATTCAAAGCAGTATCTAAAATATGATCTCTAAATACATGATATGTTGGGTCAAACACTTTTTCGTTAGCCATTATATGTATTGTATGCCTAACCATTTCATCGACTTTAACCTGAGCATTCAATGGTGTTTTATTACGAAGAGGAGCAGGAACTGACATAAATATACCAAACCTTAGTAGTCCCCTCCTTTTGGAGGGGAGATGGATAGATTACGCGCTAACGCGCGGTCTGATGGCGAAGACCGGAACGACATAACTACCACCGATAGCGCCGTAGCTGTAGCAATTACCTGACGTGTGAATGCACGTCACATTAGCGCCATTGTAACGATTAGCAGAACGCAAGAACACGCCACGCGCTGAAGTAGTGCCTAGCTGAGTATGAATATACTCGGGATGAGTAGTACCAGCGGCCCAAGGGGTAGACACCCCAGCAACTCGCTTCCAATACTCGAAAGCAGTACCCTCAAGACCAGCAGAAGCACCATAATTATTATCAACTTTGAGATAATGTTGCTCCCAAGAAGGCAAGAACACCTTGTCGTAAGTAATATCAGTCTGAGCACTGCCAGAACTGCCGCCATCAGCAGCATAACTTGTGGCGGTAACAACCTTGATGGTTTCCATAGTGGCAACCAACTCGGCGGGAAGCATGTTAAGGAAGCCGGGATACGCGGCATACGACGGCGGGCGATCCCATTTATTTTGCGGTGTCCACCATTCACCAGCAGCTGCCGAAGAATTTAGGAATTGTCTAACCGCAGAATCGCGCCAACGGTTACTACCATATGCGCAACGGTGCAAATGGTTTTGTTGATCGTTTTCTCCAATTTGAGTAGTACTCAATGTACAAAGTAGAGTTGCACCTTCCGCTACCCCCGTAGTAATTACGCATTCTTCAGACAGAGTCGTTCCGCCGAGAGTATCGTAAATATATACTTTCATTGTCGCAGCATCTGCATTGTACGGATCGCCAGAGAACACAAACTGAGCACCCTCAGGATGATCTTGTGTGGTGGTGAAGCTATAGCTAGTACCGGAAATAATCTTACTTCCCCAGGTGCTACCATAAGTGAAATAATAACTGCCAGCTAGTGTGCCACCAGAAGGACTCGCATAGAATGCTTGCTTAGCATCAAACTGCGTAGCAAACGGAAGGGTCTGCAGCATGCCGACAATAACCGCATTGACTTTAGTCGTATCTTGAAGTTCGACCTCATGGAAGTGCTGAATAACAAAATCGCAGTCATAATTTACAGCAGGACTGACCGCTTTATTTACAAATGTATCAGTAATTCGGATACCGACAGCCACGTCTTGCACAGCCTGTCCTCTAGTAGCCAATTGCGCTACTTCAGCCCAACTCGACACCGGATTAACTGTACCACGAATAATATCAGCTAGAGCCTGAATGCCAAGCTGCATATTACTAAGAGAATTGTTAAGATCTGCACTCAGTTTGGCACTAGTTACAGCCGCGTCGTTAATCTTATCTGTAGTAATAGCCCCATTTTGAATGTTTGAAGTCTCAACCGCGCTATCAGCAATCTTGCCGCTAGTCACAGCATTATCGGCAAGCTTTCCAGCAGTAATAGCCTCAGCAGCAATCTTGGCTGTAGTGACGTTAGCGTCAGCAATCTTATCAGTAGTGACATTAGCGTCGGCAATCTTAGCGGTAGTTACTTCGCCGTTCTTAATCTTATTAGCTGTAACAGCGTCAGTAGCAAGCTTCGCCTCAGTGACATTAGAATCTGCGATCTTAGCGGTCGTGACTGCATTGTTAGCAATCTTAGCAGTAGTAACATTGGAGTCAGCAATTTTAGCTGTGGTAACGTTAGAATCTGCAATCTTAGCAGTCGTTACTGCACCATCATAAATCTTAGCAGTCGTGACAGCACCAGCACCGAGTTTATCGCTAGTAACAGCACCGTCAGAAATCTTACTGGTTCCGACAGTGAGAGCATCAATCTCACCATGAACAAACCCAGTAGTAGCAATCTGCGTAGTGTTAGTGCCAGCTGTTGCCGTCGGCGCAGCAGGATTCCCAGTAAAAGATGGAGAAGCTAAAGGGGCCTTAAGATCGAGAGCACTCTTTACTACTTTATTTTGAATTGCATTCGTGCTAGTGCCGTCAAGCGAGGAGTCAACTGTAACGTTCGTAGCCCCCGTTGCAATACCGTCAAGCTTAGTCTTATCAGCACTCGACATAAGGCCGGCAGTAGACTGAGTAGCATCCATACTAGTTGATGCAAGCTTAGCCAAGGTAACAGCGCCATTATCGAGTTTATCGGTTGTAACAGCGCCATCATTAATCTTGGAAGTTGTAACAGCGCCATTCTTAATCCTACCAGCTGTTACAGCACCACTAGCAAGTTTTTCACTAGTTACAGCACTATCAGCAATATTATTAGTCGTGATTGGAAGCTCAACTGGGGTGAATCCATCGAGAGCTGTCTTCACAAATGCTGTAGTAGCGATCTGCGTGTTATTAGTTGCCGCAGCAGCTGTTGGTGCTGTAGGAGTTCCCGTAAGAGCGGGCGATGCCAAAGGGGCCTTAGTGTCGAGGGCAGCCTTAATAACTCCATTTTGAACCGGACTTGTACTAGTTCCATCCAGCTCAGTATCCACCTCAACATGAGTTGCATTAGCCTCAATATTGTCGAGCTTAGACTTATCGGCATCACTCATGAAACGATAGCCGCTGGAAACCATTTGAGGAGTGAGGGTACCATCAGCAATGGTATACTTCTCACCAAGAGCGTCCCAACCAAGACCATTCCAACCGACGTTCATACCAGCAGCACCATATGAAGATGCAGCGACAATGTTGTACACGTCGCCAATTGTCATACCGGTCAGAGGAAGTTCGCTCTCAGTAGCAACATTGCCCTTGTACCGATAAAGGTTAGTAAGATCCGTCTTAAGAGCATAATTCGATGCAGCGCTAAACCCATCAAGCTTGGTCTTATCCTCACTAGACATAAGGCCGTGAGATGATTGAGTAGCATCAATATTCGATGCCATCTTAGCAAGTGTTACAGCGCCATCAGCAATCTTCTCAGTTGTAACAACACTGTTAGCAAGCTTAGCAGTAGACACTGCGCCAGAAGCAATCTTAGTACTTACGATAGCATTATCAGCGATATTGCTTGAAGTAATAGGAAGTTCAACTGGTGTAAAACCTGAAACAGCTGTCTGGACAAATGCTGTAGTAGCGATCTGAGTAGTGTTAGTCGAGGCTGCTGCTGTAGGAGCTGTAGGAGTGCCAGTGAGAGCAGGCGATGCTAGAGGAGCTTTAAGGTCGAGAGCGCTCTTAATGGTTCCATTTTGAACTGGATTGGTGCTTAGTTCGTTAAGCGCGGAATCAACTGTAACTTTTGTAGCCCCCGTTGCAATACCGTCAAGTTTAGTCTTATCAGCACTCGACATAAGGCCATGGGATGACGTAGTAGCATCAATGCCAGACGCCATTTTATTAAGGGTCACAGCGCCATCATTAATTTTGGCAGTTGTTACAGCCGAGTCATTAATCTTAGCAGTTGTTACAGCACTGTTTGCCAGTTTAGCAGTGGTGATAGCACTAGACTCAATACTTGTACCACTCTTGAGATTTGTAATTTCCGTATTGATTGTATTCAAATCGTACTTTTTAGTACCATTTGAACTGTGATCAATGACGACGTAGGAGCCGGACGATAAGGATGTCTGCTCCTGTAAATCAATAATCCGTTTCGTAGCCATTATACTCCTTTGTCGTTTTTTTTTTATTAATAAATTTTTAACGTCTGTTAACCCAGCCAATAACAACCCAGTTTATACGCCATGGATAAGAACCACCAATGTTTTTAGCCGTGAAAGAACTTGTAGCCACATTATCGACAACGCATCGACTGCCAGTGGCTAAGCCAACGTCGTCGCCATAGCAAGCAATAACCGCAGCTACTCCAGCTGCCACATGATTAAAATATATGGTCTGCGATGTTGAGTTTGACAAAACCGTAGACCCAGCTTCAATCCATGGCTTATGGCTACTTGAATCGTAGGCGGTACCTGCTAATGTTCCATTAAAAGATACTTCACCGCCATATAGCAATGTTTGAGCAATATCATTCATATTTAAACTGGCATATTGAGAAATATCACTAGTATCGATTAAACAAACGCGATCGGCGATAGCAAAAATAGTACTATTAGTGGAACTGGGTCCTATCATTAATGTGTCGTCGCCAATTGTAATCGTTCGTCCAAGAGTTACCAATAAGCTTGCTTGTGAACTACTTGTAAGAAGATTGCTGGTACCAACCTTCATACCAACAGCAACTTTCGATGGCGTAGAGCTAGCCGCATAGCCATCGCTTTTAAGTAGAATAGATCCCGCAGTACCATCAGAACTTTCCGCGTAATATAATTGTCCAACACCGCTACCAAATTTGATAGCCGAATCAACAGAATTTTTACCCAACTCAATAAGACTAGCGCCAAAAGAAGCGACATTAGTAGAACTATCAGTATATAACTTAACTCCAGAACTATCTACAGCAGTTCGTAAACTTCCACGATAATATAAATTAATTCCGCTATACAAAAACTCGGCTGCAAGATTGGAATATCGATCATAAAACGACAATCCAGTTGATGTCATCTGCATACGTAGCACAGAATTAATATACCCGTATATAGCACTCGCGGTCATTTTAAAATACGTAACAATACTACTTTGATGCGGACCATCTGCTATTGTGATACCATCAGTGCCAAGAGTAATATAGTTTGTAGCGGTTTTAGCTGCGTCATCAATACCATTGCCAATTAATTTATCGCCAGAAAACACACTAATTTCTTTAAATAATTTAGGAAGGATAGCCGGCATTATTAATCTCCACTCTCATCTTCTGACTTAACTAAAAACACAAGAAAATCCCCTTCTTCGTCGATAGCTATAGGGCCAGAAGGATCATTAATAAAACCGGGCTTAACTTTAAACTTACCAATACCAGAAATATAACGGTTATTAACTACAGCAGAATCATAAGCTGTAAGAACAACGTTGACTTCAACTCGACCAACCGATGCGCAAGCAAGTCTATCAACCAGCCAACTAAACTCGATAAATTCCTCGCCAATGACAGCGTCGACAACCTCGTAGTAATTACCAACACCACTAGCATTAATATAATGCACCTGTATGCGATAACCCGACAGGTCAGTATCGTCGCAATATCTAGGCATGCGAAAATATACGTTACGAACATTCTTATCGCCAACACACCCGATTATTCTTTCGGTGGCGGGAATGGTCATAGTACGTAAATCTTCACTTAAAATTACGTAACCCACTAGACCTCCCAAACAACCCGTGAGCCAATATATTCGCTTGCAGAAGTACTTGTTCGCAGGTTATCGCCGCTAGAGGTAACCAAATCGTATTCCAAATAATCCGCAATTCCGCCAATTACTGTAGCCCTATACTCTGCTTCAGATTTAATAAATGTAAATTGTCGACCGCCTGTACCAGCATCAGCACTTTTCTGAGTAGTACCGCTAGTCTCATCTTTAACATACCAAACGAAAGCCTCTTCTGGAAATTGGCTCGTTACATCGGTTCCGCCTCTAGTAACTTTTGCCGTAAAGATATACACATCAACAGTTGAATCGTTTATAGTCTTCGTAGTTTCAATATATGTGCAATCATAATGAAGCTCATTAGCAGCACCGGCAACCTCTTCTGCCGTATATCCAGCAATAACGGCAGCTGGACCAATATAAAGATGCTGTCCATCCCATCCAATTCCATCGCCAGTTATAGCGTTGGAATATAAAAAGGTACCGTTCCTTAAATTGATCCAGCCACCACTACCAACAATATTCTCGGTGGTAATTTTTTCTGCTGTAATAGCTCCCGCAACTATTTTATCGGCGGTAATAGTCAAATCCTCTATTACTCCGCCATCAAGTTTTTGGTATGACGGCTCACTAGTAGTCGGATCGATATTTACAAGATACTTTTCGCCGTTAACTGTTACGATAAGTCGATCGACATCGAGTGTGCCAGCTGTAATATTGTTAGCATTTACTTGGATAGCGTCGAGCGTATATATAGTACCCTCGTGTGAAATAAGGTTACTTTGAACCATTAATCTATCGATCCATGCCTGAACGATTGTCGCATTATCGATATTCGCAGCATTAATATCAGCCTTCAAAGCTCGAAGAGAAGCGACATTAGCGTTTGTAGCCTCAAGATCAATAATCTCAGCTTTATTAGCTCTAAGAGAATCAACATTCGCGTTGGTCGCTTGCAAGTCAGTAATATCAGCTTTCGACGCTTGAAGATTATCGATACTAGCATTGGCAGCGATAAGTGAACCAGAAATATTAACGTCGTTCGCATAAAGGGTTTGAATATCCGCTTGATTTGCAACTAATTTCTGATTAACAACAACATTATCCGAAACAAGAGTATCGATTCGGCCGGACTCAGCAACGATTGTATCTGTAATAATGCCAGTTTGCTCTTCGACATTATCTACCTGATTTACTACACGGTCAATCACGCCAACTCCACCCAATGCGAGCGGAGTCATCGCGTGACCTGGTTCACCGGACAAAAGAATGGTTGCTTTATCACCATCCTTAAATCCGCCAACACTATCCAATTCTATGTACTGGGTATCATTTTCAGAAAAAGTAATACCAGTAATAAGAACTTTTACATGACCATTTGCAGAATCGCCAACAACAGTACCCGTTATGAGATGTACATTTGTTGGAGAATATGCCTGAGAATCATCCTCACTAGTTACTCCTGCTAAATATGCAGCAGCTTCATTAGCTAACAAATTTACACCTCCTTCAAACTAAGCTCCTGTGTCATGTCTACTAAATTGGTTCTAACACTTTTAATGTAAGCTTTAACAACATTGACAGGATGTGATTCATCGCATGTAACATCTGTTATTAAGTTTACTACTTCTCCAGCATGATAGTCCTTAAATATACTAGAACAAGTCCATTCGGCACCGTTCTTTTGATTCTCTTCCCAATTAGATCTAGCTATAGCATCCAAATCTGATTTTGACGGAATATCATTAGAGCCGGAGAATGAATCGGTTCTTGTACGGAGCCAACCTCGAACTTCGATAGAAGTATCGTGAGTCGACGGCGCATCATACGATCCAACTATAATTTCTTGCGCGCTAGAGCCATCGTTATTGGTCACTGATACAGTAGCAGTAACAATAGCTCGGCCCGGGGCTTCATAGCGAGAATCTACTTTCTCTAATGGAAGCAACGAAAGAGTTTTTGGATCGTCAAAGCTAATAAGTTTAGTAGGAGTTTTACTTGCTGGAGAAATATAAGGAGTAAGAGTTATGCGCCCGTGCCCATCGACGTCCATACGACTATAGCCATTACTTATTTCAAACAATATTGTAGCAAGGCTAGAACCCGCTTCATAAATAAACGTATTGCCAAATAGATAATCAGCAGCGGACCCAGCTTCATATTGCATTTTGGTAAGAGTTTCTAGCAGATTACACCAGACTTTAACCATGCTAGTCCCCCTACCAATGATAATAGGGCTATCTATCTTATGCTCTAGAAGACCCCAAATAGTACCCTCTATTGTATATACTCGCTTCGTATATCCATTTTCTTTAGTCTCTTTAATATCGGAAACATAGCCAGTAACAAGTTCCTCAGACCAAGTTCTGTCTGGTATCATTAGTAGAATTCGAAGTCGAGCATTGTCTATATAGCCGTCGCTAGTATTAGATTTAACCAGCGTGGACACGGACGCTTGTACTCTAGCATCAGAATTGTAGTTCTCGACAACATGCATGTCTTCTAGCTGAACCCCGGATAAAAGACCAAGGGTATTGTCCACATCAGTTTGATGAACTACGTTTACTTGCACGTCGTATATATACCCAGTTCTTTCCCAGTCCATATTGCTCTAATCCTCTACAATCCTTTGCTTTACATCTGCCTTGGAGTATCCATATTCCAATCTAGAAATATCGATGCCCTCAATACCAACTGTATACCAATCTCCATATGGTGTTCTATATATCGGGTGAATCCCCTGACCGCTAAGAAGAACTAACTTTGAAATGTCATCAACTGTAGCATGTGATGGCATACTACCTAAAGCTAAATAATTCACATCCGTATCGACAACAACCCCGCTCACTGTAAAGTCAGAAGAAATTGCATACGATGCGAATGCAACAGGATGGGTTCTACCAGAAGGAGTACTAAAGTTTATAGCGGTATTAAAAGACCTTGTTTGCTGAGGTGGCTTAGATGGGTTAACCAACAGCAATGCATAATCCTCAGACCAGTTCCAAACGCAGAAATGTGAATCGATTTTAACTTCTTTTGTTCTAATAGTCCAAGAAGAACCATTAGCACTATCCATTTTGATTATTCTAACTGTACGATTCAATGGCGGAACAATCGTCCATTTTGAAATATTCCCGGCATTGACTTTCATCAAGCATGGCTTGAATGATGATTCTGCAATATCCTTAACTTCTATGTAGCAATATTCTTTAGAAGAAGTATAGCAACTAGCTATAGCAGTGTAAGAATCATCATTAGCATAAGTCAGTGTTATACTAGGATCGTTCTCTTGTATAGTAACCGAGAAAGAGGCATTCAAGGTTCCAGTAATAGATGCTCCATCAGCCGTAAGCATCATATACCTAATAGTCATAGTCTCGCTAGC
>JAEIGA010010612.1_pt1 | contig 13974 bp, 11 predicted proteins | sample 9270691 | NCBI WGS metagenome assembly JAEIGA01 (sample SAMN17057246, study PRJNA624740) | gut metagenome | biome: biome; isolation source: fecal sample | host: Bos grunniens | place: China: Xizang | collected 2019 | reverse complement strand
AGCGCGGGATCGACCGTTACGGCAAAGTAGAGCGGACGCTTCCATTCGCCTTCTTCGATGAGTTTGAGCAGCATCAGTTCGTGTTTGCCCAAGTAAGATTTTCCGTTGAAGTTGAAGTCCATCTTTTCGACAATTCTGTTGGCGTATTTTTCGTCCACGTACTTGTTGTCCAGCACTTGTTGTTTGTCGATGTTGAGATACAGACGATTGGCCGGGATGTAGTCGATGTCTTCCTGATAGCCTTGGATGCGCTTGGTGAATTCCTTGTCGCTTTCCAACCACGACATGGCCTGCTGCAAAGAAATGGAATCCTGACGACGCGGAATGATGCGTGCCACATCGCGTTTGCCGTTCTTGTACATGGGCTCGGTCCAATCTACCGGGAAAGCTTCCGATTCGTAGTAAGGACGCAACATCTGGCTGTAGTACCAGTCGGTTTGCAGGTAAGACATATTGCAGACGCGAACGTCGGTGCGAACACCTTCCACTTCTTGAATGTACCAAAGCGGGAAAGTATCGTTGTCGCCATTGGTAAAGATAATGGCATCTTCTTCGCATCCAACCAAATAGTTGTAGGCAAAATCGCGGCAAGTGTAGCGTCCGCTGCGGTCGTGGTCGTCCCAGTTTTCGCAAGCCATCAGCGTAGGAACGCCCAGGCAAAGAACGCTTACCAAAATGGCGGCAACGGTCTTGGGCATGATTTTTTCCACTAAACGTACCAAGGCGGGAATGGCCAAACCTATCCAGATACAGAATGCATAGAACGAACCGGCATAAGCGTAATCGCGTTCACGGGGCTGGTTGGGCGTTTGGTTCAGATACAGCACAATGGCCAAACCTGTCATGAAGAACAGGAAGAAGGTGATCCAAAATCCTTGAACGCCTTTCTTGCCGCCGTAAGCTTGTGCCAAAATACCCAGCAGACCAAGTATCAAAGGCAGCATGTAATAGCGGTTGTAGCCTTTGTTTTGTTTCAATTCGTCGGGCATTTCGTCCATGTCGCCTACCAGCATTCTGTCGATGAACTTGATACCGGTAATCCAGTTGCCGGCGTGCAATTCGCCCATGGTGCCTTGAATATCGTTCTGACGTCCGGCGAAGTTCCACATGAAATAACGCCAGTACATATAATTCACCTGATACGAGAAGAAGAAGCGAAGGTTTTCCACCATGGTGGGTTTCATCACCGTTTCTTTCTGTCCGCATTTGTCGTAAGTGACTTTTTTGCCTTGGAAATTGCTCCATGCCTTATAAGCGGCAATATGGTCTTCGCGAGCGCTGTGCATACGCGGGAAGAACATGTTCAATTCGTCGGCCATCACCGGGCGTTCGTTGTAGCCGGTAATTTCGTAACGATCTTTTTCGTCGGGCGAGTTTTTGGCTTTCTTGTTCCAAACGGCTCCGCGTTTTTCGTAGATGGGGATGCAGTTGTTGCCGCTGCGTTTCCATTTCACTTCAGAAACGAAAGTCTGGCCGTAGAGCAGCGGCGTTTCGCCATATTGTTCGCGGTTCAGATAACGTTCCAACGAGAACATATTGTCGGGCGAGTTCTGGTCCATAGGAGGCTGTGCTGAAGAGCGGATAACGGTGAGCCCGTAAGAGAAATAACCAATCAGCATCACCATCAACGAAAGCAAAATGGTGTTGATAAGGCTGCCGCTGAGTTTTTTCCATTTGAAAGCGAACACAACGATGGCGGCAATCAATACGATCCACAACCAAGCCTTGTAACCTACAAAAGGAATGCCCACGAAAATCATATTTACGCAGAAGGCGATACGTGAGCGCAGTTCGCTTTTGCCTTTGTAGCTTTCCCACAATCCCCAAACGATGGCGGCTATCATCAACAGAATGTAAACAACAGCGCCCGTGTTGAAGCTGCAACCCAACACATTTACAAACAACAAATCGAACCAACCGGCCATGTTCACGAATCCGGGAACGATGCCGTAAAGCACCACGGCTACCAGCACGAAGGAAATCAGCAGCGCCAGCAAAGTGCCTTTCAAGTTGGGTTCTTCGTATTTCTTGTAGTAGAAAACCAATACCAAAGCGGGAATACACAACAGGTTGAGCAAGTGTACACCGATAGAAAGTCCCATCAGATAAGCGATGAAGATAATCCAACGTTCGGCCAAAGGCTCGTCGGCACAATCTTCCCATTTAAGGATGGCCCAGAAAACCACGGCGGTAAACAAGGACGAATAAGCGTAAACTTCGCCTTCCACGGCCGAAAACCAGAAAGTATCGCTGAAGGTGTAAGCCAAAGCGCCTACCATACCTGCGCCCAACACGGTGATGATTTCAGCCAAGCTGGGTTGGTTTTCGTTCTTGAAAACAATCTTGCGGGCCAAATGGGTGATAGTCCAGAAAAGGAAAAGAATGGTCAAGGCGCTGAAAATGGCCGACATGGCGTTGATGCACATGGCTACCATTTCGGGGCTCGAAGCAAAATGTGCAAACATGCGTCCGGTGAGCATGAAGAAGGGTGCGCCTGGCGGGTGTCCGACATCGAGTTTGAAGGCGGCTGCAATAAACTCACCGCAGTCCCAGAAACTGGCTGTCGGTTCGATGGTCATTAGATAGGTAATGGCTGCAATAGCAAAGGCTACCCATCCAAAAATGTTGTTGTACAGTTTAAATTGTTTCATTATGATGGTATTTGTTTTATAATCAAACTAAAAACTTGCAAAGATAATAAATTTAATCTGTACTTTTGTGCTCCGATAAAGGAAATGCACTAAGACTCCCTCCAATGGAAATTATCAGTAGTTTACAGAATCCGAAAATCAAGAATCTGGTTAAGTTGCAAACCAAGGCCAAAGAACGTCGTCAGCAGCAATTGGTAGTGGTGGAAGGCGCTCGTGAGTTGTCTATCGCCATGGCAAATGGCTATCAGCCGCAGGCCGTTTATGTCTGTCCCGAATTCTTTGCCAAGAGCGATTATCCCAATTTGCTCGAGCAGATTAAACCGAGTTTGCAGACCGCTTTGACGCCCGAAGTTTTTCAGAAAATCGCTTATCGTGAGGCCTCCGATGGTATCTTGGCTTTGCTCCGCCCTAAATCGCACGAACTGGACGCCTTGCAACTCTCTGATAATCCTTTCCTTATTGTGCTTGAAGCGGTGGAAAAACCTGGCAATCTGGGTGCGATTCTGCGTACGGCCGATGCCGCCAAAGCGGATGCTGTGATTGTTTGCGATCCGCACACCGATTTGTATAATCCCAATGTGGTGCGTTCCAGTATAGGTTGTTTGTTTTCTGTGCCTGTGGCGGTGGCTACTTCTCAAGAAGCGCTTGCTTGGATGAAGGCGAGAAATATTAAAACTTATGCGGCTGAATTACAGGCTTCCAACTGGTATCATCTGAACGATTATACCACACCCTCGGCCATCGTTATGGGCACCGAAGCCGACGGCCTCAGTCAGTTTTGGCTCGATCATGCCGATGCGCGCATCAAGATTCCCATGCGCGGTTTGATAGATTCTTTGAATGTGTCTGTTTCGACGGCGGTATTGGCTTTTGAAGCCATGCGTCAGAGAGGATTTTAGTCTGCTGCGTGTTCTTACAGTTTCACTTGTGAAACGCTGATTTTTCCATGGCTGAACACGCATGCCATGTCTTCGAATTTTTTGGAAGCTTCGGTGGTAAGATATTGTGTCACACCATTTTTGCTGCATCTTTCGTCCATCTCGGGATGTCGTTGCAGGTAATCTTTCAGACTTTCGGCCACCAAATCGCCTTGTGTAATAATCTGAACTTTTTCGGGAACAAATTTGCGAATGCTGTCGATGAGCAGCGGATAATGCGTGCAACCCAAAATTAAACTGTCAATTTTCGGATCGACGGCAAAAAGTTCGTCCAAGTACTTCTGCACAAAATAATCGGCGCCCTTGGAGTGATGTTCGCCACATTCCACTAATGGCACCCACATGGGACAAGCTTTCGAAACCACTTGAATGTCAGGGTAAAGCTTGTTTATTTCGATGGGATAAGAGCCCGATTGCACCGTGCCTTCCGTGCCTAAAAGCCCCACATGACGGCTACGGGTAATTTTGTCCAAGGCTTCCACTGTTGGGCGTAAAATGCCGAGCACTCTTCGCTGCGGATCCATTTGGGGAAGATCGAGTTGTTGAATGCTGCGTAAAGCTTTGGCCGAGGCGGTGTTACAGGCTAAAATAACCAAGGGGCAGCCCCTACTGAACAAGTAGCGGACTGCCTCCAAAGTATATTCGTATACCACTCTGAATGAGCGGCTTCCGTAAGGTGTTCGAGCATTGTCTCCTAAATAGAGATAGTCGTATTGGGGCAGACTTTTCTGGAAAGCTTCCAAAATGGTCAGTCCGCCGTAGCCGGAATCGAAAACACCTATCGGACCCATAAGGGGAAATTATCTGATACCTAATTTAGTACGGATGGCATTGGTGACATCCTTGCATTTAGACTTAGAGTAATACATCAACGCGCTGGGAGTAGAAATGTCGAAGATGTATACCAAGCCTTGTTCTTCGCCCACGCTTTCAACAGCTTTCATCAACTTGTCGCTGATAGGAGCCAACAATTCTTGTTCTCTCTGTTGCAATTGGGTTTGAACGTCTTGATAGAATTCCTGAATACGTTGTTCCAAATCCTGAATTTCAGCCATACGACGAGCACGGATGCTTTCGGGCAGACTATCTTTTTGAGCGATAAATTCAGAACCTTTCTTTTGGTATTCGGTACGCATTACCAACAATTCGTCTTCGAGCGTTTTGGCCAATTGGTCCATTTTCTTGATGGCTTCCTGGGTTTCAGGCATAGCCTGGAAGATTTCATTTCTGTTGAAAATACCGAACTCTTGTGCAAAAGCCATCATGGGCAAGATGCACAGCATCATTACTAAAAATTTTTTCATGTCAATATGTAGTTAAAATTTAATATCCCATTTTTTTAAGAACATCTTCGCTTACATCGATGGTGGGCGAAGCAAAGACGATATTTACGCCCGAAGCGCGATCGAGAATCAGCACGTAACCTTTTTCTTCGGCCAGGGTCTTCACCGCATTATATACTTCGTCTTGAATAGGCGCCAACAGACTTTCTCTTTTCTTGTAAAGTTCTCCTTCCGAACCGAAATACTTGCGGTTGAGATCGGAAACTTCTTTTTCCTTGGCCAAGATTTCATTCTCTTTGGTTTTCTTCATTTCTGCCGACAGGTAAACCATTTCCGATTGATATTTGGCGTACATTTCTTTGGCTTCTTTGGCTAAAGCGTCCACTTCGGCTTGCCATTTCTTGGAGATTTGGTTCAACTGTTCGTTGGCCATTTCGTAACTAGGAATACGAGAAAAGATGTATTCCATATCGATCAAAGCATACTTCTGTGCAAAACTGCTGCCCACAGCCATCAAGGCGATCATGGCACTTACAACTAACTTTTTCATAATCATTGATATTTAAAGGTTAAAGTTATCAGAATTCTTGTCCCAAAACAAAGTGGAATTCTCCACCATTGGCCTTGCCCGTACCATCAACCGAATCGAAACCATAAGCCCAGTCGATACCCATCAAACCAATCATTGGCAGGAAGATACGGATACCGGCGCCGGCCGAACGTTTCAACTCGAAGGGCGAGAACTTCTTCACGTCGCTCCAAAGATTACCGGCTTCCAAGAAGGCTGAGGCCCAGATGGTGGTGCTTCCTTCCAAGAGCAGCGGATAACGCAATTCCATGCCGATACGTTCATAGAGATAACCCACACCGAGTGAACCATTTCCATAACCTCTCAAGGCAATCACGTCGTAGGCGTAGGCGCTGGAATAACCGGTCATGCCGTCACCACCCATGTAATATGCACCGAAAGGCGTCAGCTTGCGTTTGTTATACGAACCCAACAATCCCAAGTCGAAGCGGGTAGCTAAAACCAATTTCTTGTCGGGCGAAATTGGGGTAAAAGTTTTGGATTTGAAAGTAATCTTGTAATTTTCTTGCCAGAGCATCAATTCTTCGTTGGTCATCTTGGCATAATCCTTGTCGTCCAATCCGTCGAACAAAGAGTAGGGCGGCGCCAAGCTTGCCGACAGCGTGAAGGTTGAACCGCTACGCGTAAACAAGGGATTATCAATAGAATTACGACTCAATGTGATACCCAAGTGGAAGTCGTTGCTCAAACCATTGTTGATAACGAAGTAAGCCCAGTCGTGCATGTTGTACTGTTGGAAGGCCAATTCGGTATACAATTGGAAATAGTCGTCGGGCCAAGTGAGTCGCTGGGCGATACCGGCCGAAACACCCCAAAGTTTGATAGATTTGTTGGGGTCTGATTCCATTTCGTAATAGCTTCCGTCGTCGTAACCATAGCCGTATCCGTAACCGCCGCCATAGCCATATCCGTAACCGCCATAACCGCCATAGTAATTGTTGTAGTAGTTGGCCATGTTTTGGTAATAGTTCTTGTAGTAACGGTCGCTCACACCGGTTTGGTAAGAAAAGAAAGCACCCAGCGAGAAAGCATTGGGACGCTTGCCGCCCAACCAAGGTTCGGTAAATGAGAAGCTATATGATTGATAATAACGTCCATTGGTGCGGCCCGTCAGACTCAAGGTTTGGCCATCGCCCTGCGGCAAAATCTTGTAAGTGCCCAAGTTGAGCAGATTGCGCAAAGAGAAGTTGGTGAATTTCAAGCTCACCGAACCGATGATACCCGTCGTACCATAACCCAAAGAAAATTCCACCTGGTCGTTGGCCTTGGTTTCCAGGCTCAAATCGATATCCACCGTTCCGTCTTCGTAATTGGGAATAGGGTTGATGCCCATGGTTTCAGGGTTGAAGTGTCCTGTCTGGGCAATTTCGCGAGCCGAACGACGCAGCGCCGACATATTGAACAACTGTCCGGGTTTGATGTATAATTCACGGCGGATGACATGTTCGTACAAACGGTCGTTACCGCTGATTTCGATGCGAGAAATGGTGGCAGGATCGCCTTCGAACATACGCATTTCCAAATCGATAGAGTCGCCATCTACGCGCACTTCCACCGGATTGATTTGGTAGAACAGATAACCATTGTCCATGTAAAGCGTCTGGATGGCGTCGTATTCGTCTTCTTTCAGTCGCTTGTTGATGCGTTTCTGGTTGTAAACATCACCTTTTTTGATTTGCAGTACTTCGTCCAGGAAATCGCTGGAATAGAGTGTGTTGCCCACCCAAGAAATGTCGCGGATGAAATATTGGCGACCTTCGTCTATTTTCATGTACACGTTGACGCTCTTGTCGTCGTAGGCGTAAACAGAGTCTTCCAAAATGATAGCGTCGCGATAACCGAATTCGTTGTATTTGTCGATAAGTGTGTACTTGTCGTTGGTGAAATCTTTGTCGATATATTTCTTCGAACGGAAGAAGTTGAGCGCTTTGCCACGACGGTTGGTTTTCTTCATTACCCAGTCGATGCGGCTGTCGGTGAAAGCATGGTTACCTTCGATAATCAGGTCGTTCACCTTGATTTTGTCGTGCTTGTCTACATTGATATCAACTATCACCTGATTGTCTTTGGTGATGTCATCGCGTTGAATAACAGAAACTTCGGCATTCTTGAAGCCTTTGTCGTCGTAGTATTTCTTGATGAGCGTTTCGGCGCGTTGGATGATGTTGGGCGTAATCTGATTGCCCACCACCATGTTGAGACGAGTTTCCAAATCTTCGCGTTCCGATTTCTTCATGCCGTTGTAGTTGACAGCCGAAATTCTGGGACGAGGGCTAAGCTTGATGCGCAACCAGATGTTGTTGCCTTCGGTTTTGTCGGCCAAAATCTGCACATCGGAAAACAATCCATGACGCCAGAAACGTTTGATAGCATCGGTGATGTCCGTACCGGGCACCGCAATGGTTTGTCCCACGGACAAGCCGGAAATACCAATCAATACATAGTCTTCGTAATTGTCGATGCCTTCTACGGCGATATCGGCAATCTTGTATTCTCTGGGCGATGAATAGTAGATTTGAGGGCTGTCTTGCGCCCATGCAACAAGTGTGCAGGCCGACAGCATCCATAGACATAAGGTCTTTAGGCAGAATGGTATTATCTTATTGTGCATCATGTTGAATTTGTTCACTGGTTTTACCGAAACGTCTTTCTCTCGATTGGAAATCGACGATGGCTTCGTAAAAGGCCTCTTCCTTGAAAGCGGGCCATGGTGTCTGGCAGAAATACAATTCCGAATAAGCAGCTTGCCAGAGCAGATAGTTGCTGATACGGTATTCGCCGCCGGTTCTGATCATCAAATCGGGATCGGGAATTTGGGCGGTGGTCAGATAAGAACTGAACAATTTTTCGTCGATGGCGTTTTCGTCTATCTTGCCGGCCTTCACGTCGCGAGCGATAAGCTTGGCTGCCTGACAGATTTCCCAACGAGAAGAATAGCTGATGGCCAACACCAAAGTAAGCGATTGACAATGAGCTGTGCGCTGCATGAATTCGTCGGCTTTGGCTCTTACCGAGGGCGATAATCTATCCAAATCGCCGATAATCAATCCTTTCACGTCGTTCTTGATGAGGTCGTCGGTTTCGCGGTTGATGGCGTCGATGAATAAATCCATCAAAGCGCTTACTTCGGCCTGCGGACGGTTGAAGTTCTCGGTAGAGAAAGTATAGAGCGTCAAATAAGAAACCCCGATGCTGCGGGCTGCTTCCACGATGGTTCTGACACTGGCAACACCTTCGATGTGTCCGAAAACACGTTCCTTGCCCTGAGCCTTGGCCCAACGTCCGTTACCGTCCATCACGATGGCGATGTGACGCGGCAAACGCGCTTGGTCTATCTGATCCTTAAAGGTTTTCATTCTTTATAACAATTTGAACCTATGTACCATAGGTCGTAAGTGATAAAACATTTCAATTCGGCGAAGTGGTCGTTGTTCTTGTTCCACGCGCTTTGTCCCATCCAAGGAGTATCCAACTGGAAATCTGCCGAAGATGCTTCGTTGTCGAGCTGGTCGCTGAAACTCATGCGGTAAGACAGTTCCAATCCGATGTTCACGCGGAAGGGCGTTTTGTATTTGATGCCGATGCCGATGGGCATGCAGGCTGTTGTTTTCCATTGTTCGCCTTTTTCGAAAAGCAGCATGCCGATGCCGGCTGTCACGTAGGGCGATATTCTGCTCGAACCGGGTTTGTAGTCGGGAGCGCCGTATTCGTAAAAATTGAATTCCATCTGGCAAGTAGCGTCCAAAAGATTGTTGTGGAAGCTGATTTCCTTGCCATTAGGATAAAGTTCGCTGCGACCGATAGTATTGCCCGAAATAGCGGCGTAGCCCAAATCGGCTTTGAGTGAGAAACGTTGGTTGATATGATAACGACCCACTAAAGATAAAGCCGGCTCGCTATTGTGCATGAACTTCGCGTTGGCATCGCCCATATAGGAGGAAAGTCCGCCCATGGCTCCCAATTCTGCACGATAACCCTGAGCTTGCAGCGTGCCGAAAGCTCCGGATAACAGAATGACGAAAAACACAACGAAAGATTTCATGCGGAATAACTTTTGCGAAATTATTTTTGTTCAAACAGCATGCGGTTCAACCAGGCTTGCCAGATTTTCTTGTCGTTTCCTTCGTTGCCGCCGAATACGTAGATGTAGTTTTCGTCGCTGATAATCTGTGCGTTGGTCAACGGAGTTGTGATGGCTTTTAATTGCTTGCGGCTTTCGGCCAATTTCCAGTTGATGCCGTGGTTTTCAGAGATATACAGTTCTTTGTAAGCGCCATTCTCGTTGGCTCCGCCTAACAAATACAAGTTGCTGTCGTAATAAAACATGCAAGCGCCGCGCAAGAGTAAATCGTTGCTTTCGTTGTTGGAGATGCGCGCCCAATACAAACCGTCCATGCTCGACCAAGTGCTTTGAGCGTAAGCGCTGTCGCGTGTCAGGCCGGTGGTGATGACGATAAAATCTACGTCGGTAACGGTGGTACTCTGTACGGAAGCGTATTCACAGATGGGGAAATCGGCGGGAACCACGTCGCCCAGTGTCCAGGATTGTTCGTAGCGGGCAAAATGCCAAGTGCCGTCGCTGGCTTCCACGATGCCAATCAAAGCATTGTTGCTCAAATGTTTTCTGCCGCGTAATTCTCCGTGAAGATCAATCACTTTGTAGGCCTGACTAGCTTTGTTCCACTGAATGAAATCGCTGCTGGCAAACATCGCGCCGCTTTTGTTGATGACATAGAAGCTATCCTGATAAGCGCAAAGTGAAGCAACAAGAATCTCTCCTTCCAAACCTTTGGCTGCGGCGGCTGCCGACCACTGCATGGCATCGCCCGATTGATAATGAACCAAGCTGTTGTTCTGACTGTTGATATAGAAACAATGCAGATAATCACCTACTTGCAGCAATTTTTGTTGACCTTCGTAGGCGGGATATTGTCCCACAATTTCTTTGGAGCGCATCGAATCTGGATCCACTTGATGGATGTTTACATACACTTGGTAAGTTTTGGTGTAAGTGCCGTCTTCTGAATGGTTTACCAACTCGAAAGGACCGCCCGTGCTCCAATCGCGGATGCCTTTGTCTTTCCAGGCTTCTCCGTCGATGGTGATTTTGTCGTTGGTGGAAAGTGTTGTAATCGAGGGGAATAACGAATCTACATCCGACTGAAAAGGAAATGAATCCTTGTTGTAAATCTGATTACCGAAGTTGTCGATGTAAAAAGCGTATTCTTTAAATTTCGGGAAAGAGTCGAAGCCGAAATGGCTCACTTCGGCCGGGTTGTAATCGTTGTCGCGACTTTTGTTACAAGCGCTGTAAAAAATGGATAAAATACAAAGGCTCAATATGATAACGATACTCTTTGTCGCTGTATAAAACTGATTCATCTATCTTTTGGTTTTTGATGGTGTGTGCGATTTTTGCATAATAAGGCGCAAAGATAGTGAATTTTTTTATATTAGGTATGTATCTACTTATAAATTTTGCGGACGATGTGGCATATCTGTCTATCGGAACTTCCGGCCTGTTTTTGGACGATGATGAAATCGTCTTTTTTCTCGGCCAAATGCAGTTGAGGAGCGTCGATGCCGCTGCCTATTTCGAACGGCGCGGTCTCAATTTGAATTTCGTCCCACAAGTTGTTGTCTATCAACGATTGATGGATTTTTCTGCCGCCTTCTACCAAGAGTCTTTGAATGCCTTTTCGGTACAAAATTTCCATGATTTCGGGCCAGGTGTATGCCTGTATCCATTCGTTGTTTTCTTCCTGCTTCGAGGCTTGTTCTGTGAAAATCAGCGAAGCCTGACTGCCGTCGAAAATCCTGGCTTGGGCAGAAAGTTGTTTGTGGCGGTCGAAAAGGATGCGAAGAGGCTTGTTTTCCGATGGCCAATGGCGTATGGATAACGATGGATTGTCCATGTAGACGGTGTTTCTGCCCACCAGAATGGCATCGCTTTCGTGACGCAGTTTGTGTACCATCATGGCGGTGTAATGGTCGGAAATCTGCAAGGCGCTTTCTTGCGGTTCGCGGATGCGGTCTATCTTGCCGTCGGCCGTCTGAGCCCACTTCAAAGTGATGTACGGACGATGCTGTAGATGGTAGGTGATGAAGGCTCTGTTCAGTTGAAGGCAGGCTTCTCGCTCTACGCCGACAACTACTTCGATACCAGCTTCTTGCAATTTTCGAATACCTCTACCGCTAACCTCAGGAAAAGGGTCTTCGCAGCCAATGACCACACGCGGGATTCCTTTCTCGATGATAAGGTCGGCACAGGGTGGTGTCTTGCCATAATGCGAACATGGTTCCAGGCTGACGTAAAGTGTTGATTCTTTGAGTAATGATTGGTTTTTGACGCTTCTGATGGCATTGGGCTCCGCGTGAGGCTGTCCGGCCTTGCGATGCCAGCCTTCCCCGATAATTTTTCCTTGATGCACCACCACGGCTCCCACCATAGGATTGGGGTCGGCAGTATCCACGGCATGATAGGCCAATTGAAGGCAACGCTGCATGAAAATTTTGTCTTCTTCAGACTTGGAAATCGGGGCTTGAAGCATTATGTTTGTACTCTAAAATCGGCGATATGAAAACGATATTATCTCTTGCTCAGGAAAGTTTGCAATCACGCTACGACAGCCGCGAAATTAGGGCTTTGTCGAAGTGTTTGCTGCAGCATTTCTGCCACTGTTCCTCCAGCGATTTTTACGCCGGCAAAGATATAAATATTTCCGAAGAACAGCGCAAGTCTCTGCAGGGCGCTTTGGTGCGATTGTCGCAGGGCGAACCTTTGCAATATATCTTGGGAGAATGTGAGTTTTATGGCGCAGTTTTCAAGACGCGTCCGCCGGTGCTTATTCCACGTCCAGAAACCGAAGAACTGGTCGATTGGATAGTTAAAGAGCAAGCCGGTTGTAGGGGTTTTCTTTTGGATGTTGGAACAGGAAGTGGCTGTATAGCAGTGTCTTTGGCTTTGCATACAAGTTTGCAGGTGGAAGCTTGGGATATTCTGCCGCAGGCTTTGTCGCTCAGTGCTGAAAATGCTGCCGCTTTGGGTGCTTGTGTCGATGTTCATCATCAGGATTTATTTGAGGCGCTTGCGCTCGATTTGCCGAAAAAATACGATGTTATTGTAAGTAATCCGCCTTATGTTTGTCAGAGTCAAGCGGCTGATATGCAAGAAAATGTCCTGTCGCACGAATCGCATTTGGCGCTCTTTGTTCCCGACGATGATGCCCTGAAATATTACGAAGCCTTGGCGCAGTTGGGACGTCGCCTTTTGAAAGAAAATGGCTGTTTATATGTGGAAATCAATGAATTGTTCGGCGAAGCTACGCTCGATGTTTTCCGTAAGGCTGGTTATAGAGAATGTGTTTTGCGTCAAGATTTATCGGGACGCGACAGAATGATAAAAGCTTGTCTATGAGTGCGTATAACGATGCATTGTCTTGGGCGGCCGCTTATTGCTCCAAGTCGGAACATTGTGCTGCCGATGTCTTGGCCAAATTGGATAAGTATGAATTGTCGTCGGCTGAAACACAGCGACTTATAGCTTATTTGGAACAAGAGAAATATCTGGACGAAGCTCGCTACGCTCGCTCTTATGCCATGGATCAGTTTCGCTTTGCGCATTGGGGACGTTTGAAAATAGCTCAAGCGCTGAGAATGAAGCGAATAAGTGATCAAAATATTCAAAATGCCTTGGAAGAAATTCCTCATGAAGAATATATGCAGGTGCTGAGGCATTTGCTGCAGGAAAAACAAAAGAAAATTACCGCGAAAAACGATTACGAATATACCATGAAATTGCTCAGATTCGCTTATGGACGCGGCTTTGAGCCAGAACACATCCGACAATGTATCAATTTTTCAGACGATTTTTAGACCTTTGGTATCCGCCTTGTTGTTTGGTGTGCGGACGACCGCTTTTGGAAACGGAAACACATATCTGCCTGTCTTGTCTGTATCATTTGCCCCATTTATCATATGCTTCTTTTCGTGAAAATGAGGCGGTGGCGCGATTGGCCGGACGTTTGCCTTTTGACAAGGCGGTGGCGGCTTTGCGTTATCAGAAAGAATCGAGTGTGCAAACTTTGTTCGAATCTTTTAAATATCAGGGAAACAAAGACTTGGCTTATTATTTGGCCAAAGTGGCGGCGCGGCCTTTGTATCAACAATCTTTTTTCGATGATATAGATGTCATTGTGCCATTGCCTTTGCACGATAAGAAATTGAAAATGAGAGGTTACAACCAGGCAGCTTGTATTGCGCAGGCCTTGTCTTCGCTCAGTGCTTTGCCGGTAGATGAAAATATTGTACGGCGTGTTAAAGCTACCGATACACAGACGCGAAAAAATCGTTGGCAACGACAAGAGAGTGTGAATGAGGTGTTTGCGCTACTTCCTGAAGCTAATTTGAGTGGCAAGCATGTGCTCTTGGTGGACGATGTTTTGACTACCGGAGCGAGTCTGAGTGCTTGCGGTCGGGAACTTTGGCGAGCGAATCCTGCAAAACTGAGTTTT
>JAEIGA010010611.1_pt1 | contig 13975 bp, 13 predicted proteins | sample 9270691 | NCBI WGS metagenome assembly JAEIGA01 (sample SAMN17057246, study PRJNA624740) | gut metagenome | biome: biome; isolation source: fecal sample | host: Bos grunniens | place: China: Xizang | collected 2019 | reverse complement strand
CGGTCTTGTAATTCCCGAACTCAACGGCAAGCTCATCGGTTCTGCTCAGAGAGTTCCTACTTGCACAGGTTCTACAACAATCCTCGTTGCAGTAGTTAAGGGTAAGGACGTTACTAAGGATGCTATCAATGCAGCTATGAAGGCTCAGGCTACAGAATCCTTCGGTTACAATACAGATGAGATCGTATCCTCTGACGTAATCGGTATGCGTTACGGCTCTCTCTTCGATGCTACACAGACAATGGTATCCAAGATTGACGACGACACATATCAGGTACAGGTAGTTTCTTGGTACGATAACGAGAACTCCTACACAAGCCAGATGGTTCGTACAATCAAGTACTTCGCTGAGATCTAATTAAATTATCAGTATGGAAAAGAGTGTTGCTTTTGTAACACTCTTTTTCGCTATAAGGACACTATGAATATATTCAAACACAGACCCCTTGCGCTCGGATGTGCATTGTTTCTTGCTTTACTTTATATATTTTATTTAACCGACGCAGCTGTACCGTTTATTGCAGCTGCTTTTGGTGTTTGTGTCCTTTTGCTTCTTATTGTCTTTTGGGGATATGCAAGGAAGGAGCAATTTACAAATGCTTTCATATATCTTATTCCCATATCCATCGCCATAATATTAAGCTCCGTTTTATCTCTTGCATCTTTTCATAAGGACAGAACGGACGCCTACTTCTACGTCGGCAAGGACGGAGTCTATGAAATGGACGTGGAGTCTGTCAGCTACGAAAGTGATTTCAAAAGCGTATACGTTGCCTACTCAAGGGAGATTAGGCAGAGAATAGCTATTACCACCTACGGCGAAAAGCTTTTGCCTGGACAAAGGATAAAAGCGGATATTACCGAAATAAAAAGTATAGAGGGAGTTTCTTACAGCGAGGCGGAATATTATGAAAGCAACGGCGTTTATCTTACTGCGGAATGTAATGACGTAATTATTACTGACAGAGATGATTTTTCTCTTAAGGGATGGCTGTACGAGCTTAATTTTAAAATGTGCAAACGAATAGCATCCTTTACAAACAGCAACACCTCCTCCATAGTTTCCGCACTTTTCCTGGGAAATAAAAAGGACCTGGACCTTGATACGAGGCGAGATTTTGCAAGGCTGGGTATAAGCCATATTCTTGCCCTCAGCGGAATGCATCTTACTATTATAGTTTCAATAGTAAGCGGCGCTCTTTCCGTACTCAAAGCAGGGAAGAGGAACAAATATATCCTTACCCTTTTGGTTATAGCCTTCTATATTGGGCTTACGGGCTTTTCCGAATCCACCCTTCGCGCAGGAGGAATGCTGTTTCTCCTTTATACTATGTACTATTTTAAGGTCAGGGCAGACTTTATTACCGATATATTTCTTTCGGTTACCATTATTTGTATCATATCTCCTTACTCTATAATGTCAGTAAGCTTGATGCTGTCCTTCTTTGCTATGCTCGGCTGTGTTTTGTCCTCGTTTATAATGGCAAAAAGCCGGATACACGGTGAGATTATGCGTAAAATAGTTGGCGGTATCGTAACTACCATTTCCGTCAGCCTGATAACACTTCCTATAATGTTTGCGCGCTTTGGATTTATATCGGTAATTGCCCCTGTGTGCAACCTTGTTATCATACCCTTGTTTACGGTGCTTCTCATAATATCTCCGTTGCTTCTTGCCCTTGGTGGCTTTGGCTTTATCGGTAAGGCTATTGTGTGGGTATGCGAGGGACTTACCTACGTAATAATGGAATTTGTTGAGTATTTTGCAAAATATAAGGGCATAGTTTTCTCAATACATACGGATCTTCATAAATACGCCATCATTATTATTTTTGTGTCCATTTGCCTTCTTATGATGCTTGGAAAACGCAAAGCGTTTGTCGGTTTATCCCTTATGCTTATCGGTGTTTCGCTCCTCGTATATCAGAACGTAGCCATAGCCAATGACAGAATTGAAAACACCTACGTTCACACCGTAGGAAATGATAAAGGTGACAGGACGTATCTGGAATCGGGAGGAGAAATATGCATAATAGATTCTTCTAATTTGTCTAAATCCTCCGTTAGCGAGCCGTATAAAAGGTCAACGGAGCTTGGCTATACGGAAATAGGAATGTACGTTCTTTCCGATTATTCGGAATGGAGCTACGACGCTCTTGATATGCTTACGGATGAAGCGTACGTGCGCAGAGTTTGCTTGCCTGTGCCTGTTGACGGCGGCGAAGCAGAGAAGCTGTATGAAACGTCAAAAATGCTTACCGATAAGGGCGTTAAGGTGCTTATTGCACAGGGGAGAATTGAGTTTATGGATGCGGATATTATATTCGGTCCAAACGAATATACCTCCCGCTCAACGAAAAGACTCATTTCCTACTCCATAGAAGGAAGCACAAGCCGTTATACCTATATAGGCTCCTCAGTTTGGGAAAACAAGGATGCCGATGATTTCGCAAGAAGCTATGGGGAAGCCTCCGACGTAATATATTTCGGATGCTTCGGTCCGAAATTCAAGTACAGATACAAGTACGATCTTACTAACGTAAAATACTGTGTATTTTCAACCAAAGCCGCGTATTATTCCAACTGCGATACCGAAAGCGTAAGAACGGTAATGCAGGGCAGAAGATTCAATTTAAGATAAAAAGCCCGCAGACGTGTGGATAAAACCATATTTCTGCAGGCTTTTTTATATTAAACAATAGCTCTCTTAAGAAAAATGTAGAGCTTTGTCGCTTTTTATCATATGATGATAGTGAGCGTTAGCTCAAAAGGAGAACTATATGAAATTTGATTCTAATTACAGAAGCGCGCAGCGCGCTGATTACGAGCAGTTTGCAAAATTCTTAAGCGGTCGCCAGAATAATAGGGCGGATATGCAGAACCAATCGTACGACCCCTGCTGCGAGCATACTGAGGTTAACCGCCGTCCCATTGCAATGGTATATGGGGAGGTACAGGACTGGAAAAGCATTTATGACGTTGAAATAGGGCTTTCCAACGGAACTATATTTGAGGAGCTTAATCTTCCTCTCTACAAGACGGGATGCTCCAATTCTCAGAAAGGATGCAGAGGTATATGAATTTGAACAGAGATAAAATGATGAAGCAGATACAAGCCTATTCCTTTGCCTGCTATGATGCCTTATTGTATCTTGACTCCCATCCACAGTCCAAGTGCGCTATGGAATATTATAACAAGCACAAGGCACTTGAGAAAAAGGCAATGTACGAATATGAAAAGCATTTCGGACCTGTAACGGCTCCTACGGAGGCGTACTCCTGGGAATGGACCAAAGGCCCTTGGCCCTGGCAGAACGAAAATGATTGTAAGGAGTAAGATATGTGGCAGTACGAAAAGAAATTACAGTATCCCGTTAATATTAAAAACCCCAACCCCAAGTACTCGCAGATCATAGTAAGTCAGCTTGGCGGTCCCGATGGTGAAATCGGCGCATCCCTTCGCTATCTTACCCAGAGAATAGCAATGCCCTACTCACAGATCACGGGTATTTTAACTGACGTTGGTACGGAAGAGCTTGCCCATATAGAAATGGTGTCGGCTATTCTGTATCAGCTTACGAGGAATCTTAAGCCCAAGGAGATAGAGGACAGCGGATTTGCAACTTATTTTGTAGATCACACAACGGGCATCTATCCTGTGGCGGCAAGCGGATATCCCTATTCCGCGGCACAGTTCCAATCCAAGGGTGACATCCTTGCAGACCTTCACGAGGATCTTGCGGCGGAGCAGAAGGCAAGAGCGACGTACGATAATATTCTTCGCCTTGTTGACGATCCCGACGTTTGCGACGCAATAAAGTTCTTAAGAGCGAGAGAGATAGTTCACTATCAGCGCTTTTGCGAGGCACTTGGCATAGCCCAGGACAAAATGAACTCAAAGAATTTTTACGGCTATAATCCCGCCTTTGATAACGTTGGCAAGTGATCTGTCTACCCCTCAATATATTAAAGAAATACCGTATAGCACCCCCACGTGTAGGGGGTGCTATATACTTAAAAACGGTAAAAATGGGAGAAAATGAGATTATTACAAAATTAGGTAATAAATTATTTTATTAAATTTATATATATAATTGACAAGGGATAAAAAAAGTGATAAAATTGTACAAAACTATTTTCTTAAACCATAAGGGAATGACGGAAAGGAGATAATAATGCAGAAAAAGGCTATAATCATAACTAATCCACTTAAGGAAAAAAGCGTGGAATTTGCGCCTGTAGCAGCGTTGTATTTACGTGAAAACGGATATGAAACGGAAATAATTACGGGTGTAACTGAGGAGTTTACTTCTGCTGATATTGCTCTTGTTCTCGGCGGAGACGGTACTATACTTCGCGCCGCGCGTCAGCTTTACGGAAAGGATGTGCCCATATTCGGCATCAATTTCGGTAGACTTGGTTATCTTACAGAATACAGCTCCGAGGACGCAGTAGATGGTCTTTCAAAAATCATATCGGGACAGTATACCATTGAAAGCAGAATGATGCTTGAGGGTGAGATAGAAAGAAAGGGAGAAAGGATAGCTTCATTTATCGCTCTTAACGAGGTGTGCGCCTACCGCGCTATGCTTATGCACGCATTAAGCACTAAGCTTTACATAAACGGTAAGCATACCGAAACGGTAAGCGGTGACGGACTTATTATTTCCACCCCCACAGGCTCAACCTCATATAATCTTTCCGCAGGAGGCCCCGTACTTACCCCCACGTCACAGAATATAGTTATAACCCCCGTGGCATCTCACTCCTTTTCCAACCCATCCATCGTAATGGACGGAAAGGACGTAGCAAGGGTGGAGGTTTCCTTTGGTAGCCCCGAGGACAAGGGCTTTGCTTACCTTGAGGTGGACGGCAACGAAAGATACGAGCTTTGCGATGGCGACGTTATCAACGTAAGACGGGCAGAGCAGGATACAAAAATAATAAAGGCAACGGATAAAAGCTTCTATCAGACCTTGAGAGAAAAGCTTTACCGCGCAAATTAGGTCAGGAAAATGTACAGAATAGTCAGAAAAAAGGTTTTGAATCCCACCGTAACGCTTATGGATATTGAAGCGCCAAAGGTGGCAAAAAAGGCAGAGCCCGGACAGTTTATCATTCTCCGCGTTGATGAAAACGGAGAGAGAATTCCCTTAACTGTTGCGGATTTTGACAGAGAAAAGGGAACTGTCACCATTATTTTTCAGGTAGTCGGCTCTACTACCGAAAAGCTTAATCATTTGAACGAAGGGGACTGTTTAAGCGATTTTGTGGGACCCCTTGGAAGAAAAACACATACGGACGGACTTAAAAAGGTTGCCGTTGTGGGTGGTGGAGTAGGATGCGCAATTGCTTACCCTGTGGCTAAAAAGCTCCACGAGCTTGGATGCGAGGTGCATTCCGTAATCGGCTTCCGTACAAAGGATCTCGTGATTCTGGAGGAGGAATTCAAAAATGCCTCCGACAAGCTGATGCTTGTGACGGATGATGGCACCGCAGGAGAAAAGGGACTCGTTACCGATGCGTTAAAGCGCCTTATTGAAAGCGGAGAAAAATACGACGAGGTAATTACAATAGGTCCTCTTGTAATGATGAAATTTGTGTGCGCTCTTACAAAGGAATACGGCGTAAAGACGGTTGCGTCAATGAACCCCATTATGATAGACGGAACGGGTATGTGTGGCGGATGCAGACTCAGCGTAGGCGGGAAAACAGTATTTGCCTGTGTTGACGGTCCCGAGTTTGACGGACATCTTATAGATTTTGATGAGGCAATTTCTCGCGCCGATATGTATAAAAGCTTTGAAAGAAAGAAGCACGGGGATACCTGTAACCTCTTTCAAAAGGAGGCGAAATAATGGCTAATATGTCACCTGTAAGAAATCCTATGCCCACACAGGACCCCCTTGTAAGAAGCAAAAACTTTCAGGAGGTAGCTCTTGGCTACACTCCCGAAATGGCAATAAACGAGGCGCAAAGATGCCTCAACTGTAAGCATAAGCCCTGTGTTGAAGGCTGTCCTGTAAAAATACATATTCCCGCATTTATTGCCGAGGTGGCAAAGGGTAATTTTGAGGAGGCGTACAGAATAATCAGCCTGTCCACAAGCTTGCCTGCAGTATGCGGCAGAGTTTGTCCTCAGGAAAACCAATGCGAGGGCAAGTGCGTAAGAGGTATAAAGGGCGAAAGCGTGGCTATCGGCAGACTTGAACGCTTTGTAGCGGATTATCACAATGCAAATATTACTAAAAAGCAGACACGTCCCCCGACAAATGGACATAAGGTAGCGGTTATCGGCTCAGGTCCTGCAGGTCTTTCCTGCGCGTCCGATCTTGCAAAAATGGGCTACCCTGTGACTATATTTGAGGCTTTGCACTTAGCGGGCGGCGTGCTAATCTACGGAATTCCCGAGTTCCGTTTACCAAAGGATATAGTGCGTAAGGAAATAGAAGGGCTTTGTGACCTTGGTGTTGAAATATGCACAAATACCGTAGTTGGAAGAACTATTTCCATAGATGAGCTTATGGATGAGGAAGGCTATGAGGCGGTATTTATCGGCTCAGGCGCGGGGCTCCCCAAATTTATGAATATCCCCGGCGAAAACCTTAAGGGCGTATACTCTGCAAACGAGTTTTTGACGAGAATAAATCTTATGAAGGCGTATTTGCCCGATAGCGATACTCCCATCTGCCATCCCGAAAGAGTAGCGGTGGTAGGAGGCGGTAACGTGGCCATGGACGCGGCAAGATGCGCAAAGCGACTTGGCGCTGAGGTATACGTTGTGTACAGACGCGGTATGGAGGAGCTTCCCGCAAGAGCCGAGGAGGTAGAGCACGCTATTGAGGAGGGTATTATTTTCAAGACCCTTACAAACCCTAAGGAGATACTCAGCTTTTACGATAAGGAAAACAAAAGAAACGAAAAAAATGCCACAGTGTGTGGAATTAAGTGTGTTGAAATGGAACTTGGCGAGCCTGATGCATCGGGCAGACGCCGTCCCGTTGAAAAGGCGGACAGTGAGTTTACAATAGACGTGGACTGCGTAATTATGGCTCTTGGCACTACCCCCAACCCTCTTATAAAGGATACTACAAAAAGTCTTGAAACCCAGAAATGGGGAGGCATCTGCGCCGACGAAAATGGCAAGACCTCAAAGGAGGGCGTATTTGCAGGAGGAGATGCGGTAACGGGCGCAGCCACCGTAATTCTTGCAATGGGCGCGGGCAAAACCGCGGCAGCCGCAATAGACGAATACATAAAGAGCAAATCTAATAATTCATAAAAGTGGCGACACGTGTATGAAAAATCAATAAAACGGACAAAAATTTCTTTGTCCGTTTTTTTATTTTTACACGATTTTGCAGCTTTTGCTTGTAAAAAACGCTTTAGATATAAATAAAATAAATTTTTCTTGCATTTAAAAAGAAAAGGTGATATAATCTAATTTGGAGTTATATACCTTGGAGGTAAAATATGAATATAGGCATTCTGGGCTTCGGCTCAATGGGTAAAACTCACGCATATTGCGCATCAAATCTCAAATATTTTTTTAACACGGATATCGACGTAAAAATTACGAAGGTATGCACAAGAAATATTGAAAACGCAAAAAGGGCGGCGGAAAGGTACGGTATTCCTTGTTACACGGATAATGAGGATGATATTATCTACGACCCTACCATAGACGCGGTTGACGTTTGTACACCCAATATATATCATTATTCCACGGTGAAAAAGGCACTTTTGGCAGGTAAGCACGTTTATTGTGAAAAGCCCCTGTGCGTAACCTACGCCGAGGCAGAGGAGCTTGCCCGTATCGCCAAGGAAAAGGGCGTAAAGGCTATGATGGTCTTTAACAACAGATTTATTTCCTCGGTTATGCGCGCAAAGGAGATAATTGAAAATGGAAAAATCGGCAGGGTGCTTTCCTTTGAGGGTAAATACCTTCATTCAAGCGCAACCGACGTAAACAAAAACGCAGGGTGGAAGCAGAATAGCGACGTCTGTGGCGGCGGTGTGCTTTTTGACCTTGGTTCCCATATTATCGACCTAATTTATTACCTTTGCGGTGAATTAGACAGCGTTATAGGTAAAAGCCAGATCGCCTACCCCGTAAGAAAAGGTATGAACGGCGAGGAATGGAAAACCAACGCGGACGAGGCGTTTTACATTATTGCAAGGCTTAAATCGGGTGGAATGGGAACTATTGAGGTAAGTAAAATTACCGTCGGAGCAAACGACGATCTTTCCTTCCGTATAAGCGGAGAAAAAGGTTCCTTACGATTTGATCTTATGAACCCCAATTTTATTGAGTTTTACTCAAGCGAAAGAGATGGCGGAGATCTTGGCGGTGAGCGTGGCTATACGAAAATAGAGTGCGTAAACAGATATGCCGCTCCCGGAGGTGTCTTCCCCGGTATCAAGGCTCCTATCGGTTGGTTGAGAGGACATATTGGCAGTTTCTTTGCTTTTTGCGAAGGAGTGCAAAACGGTAAAGAGCTATCCCCATCATTTGATGAAGGAGCATACGTACAAAAGGTCATGGAGTGCGCCTACAGATCGGATAAAGAGGGCGCTGAAATAAAAATTTCAAGCTTGTAAGGAGAAAATATGACAGTTATTGGACTTTGCGGCTCCAGCGGATCGGGCAAGGGATACGTTTGTGGTGTTTTTAAAAAATACGGCATTGAGTATATCGATACCGATAAGGTGTATCTTGAAATTGCGGTAAGCGGATCACCATGTGTCGCTGAGCTATGCAGATTCTTTGGGGATGAGATATTGAACGGGGACGGCAGCCTTAACAGAAAGGAACTGTCGAGAAGAGTGTTCGAGGGGGATAACGCCGCTCAGCACCTGAAGATGCTTAACCGTATAAGCCATAAATACATTCGTCAAAACGTGGTAGCCACCCTTGAAAAATTCAAGGAAACGGGTGTTAAGGCGGTTATAATTGATGCCCCCGTGCTTTTTGAAAGCGGATTTAACGATCTTTGTGACGTGACAGTATGCGTTACTGCACCGAGGGAAATAAAGCTTGAAAGAATTTTAAAAAGAGATAAGATAACAAGGCACAAGGCAGAGGCAAGAATAGACAGTCAGCTTGCGGACTCACGCCTGCAAGAGCTTTGTGACTACGAAATAGTAAACGACGATACTACGGACCTTGATAACGAGATAATGAAGGTCATACGCTGTATCGGACTTGAATAATTTTTGATAACAATATGTGCACATACAGGAGGAAATGAAAATGGAAAAAGAAAAAACAACTGAAGAACTTTTGAAGGAAAAATTGTTCTACAAAAAGGAAAATGCGTTTAAATCCGCAAACGAGGATTACAGAGAAAAGGTAAACGCTTATGGAGAAGGCTACAAAGCGTTTTTGGACAATGCAAAGACAGAAAGAGAAGCAGTGAGCGAGGGCGTTAAGATGCTCAAGGCTGAGGGCTACGTTGAATACAAGCTTGGCGACAAGGTTGAAAAGGGTGGTAAGTACTACCTTAACAACAGAGGCAAGAGCCTTTACGCATTCAAAATAGGCAGCGAGGATATTGAAAACGGCGTAAGGATCTGCGCTGCTCATATCGACTCTCCCAGACTTGACCTTAAGCAGCATCCCCTTTACGAAAACGAAAGCTTTGCATACTTCAAGACACACTATTACGGTGGCATCAGAAAGTATCAGTGGGTAACTATTCCCTTGGCTATTCACGGTGTTGTTACACTTATCAACGGTGAAAACGTAGAAATCACTATTGGTGAGGATGAAAACGATCCCGTATTCTGCATCACGGACCTTCTTCCCCACCTTGCAAGAGAGCAGGCTACAAAGCCTATGAGCGCTGTATTTACAGGAGAGGGAATGAATATTCTTATCGGTTCCGAGCCCTACGGTGAGTGCGATGAGGCGGTTAAGCTCAATATGCTTAAGATCCTTAACGAAAAGTACGGCATCTGCGAAAGCGACTTTATGAGCGCAGAGCTTACGGCATTGCCCGCAGGCAAGGCCAAGGACCTTGGTCTTGACAAATCTATGATCATTGGCTACGGTCACGACGATAAAGTTTGCGCATATCCCTGCCTTACATCCTTAATCGAATCTGAAAACAGCCCCCACACCGTTATGTGTATCCTCGCTGATAAGGAAGAAATCGGTTCTGAGGGTGTCAGCGGTATGAAGTGTATCCTTCTTGTTGACCTTATCGAGGAACTTGCGAAGTCCCTTGGCGCAAACGGCAATATCGTAAGAGCTAATTCCATGTGCCTTTCCGCAGACGTAAACGCAGGCTACGATCCCTTGTTCCCCGAGGTGTACGAAAAACGTAATGCCGCTATTGTAAACTGTGGCGTGGTTATGTCCAAGTACACAGGCTCAGGCGGAAAGAGCGGCACAAGTGACGCAAGTGCTGAATTCGTTGCTTACCTCCGTAAGATCTTTGCCGAGGAGGGCGTTATCTGGCAGACTGCAGAACTTGGTAAGGTAGACGTTGGCGGTGGTGGAACCGTTGCCAAATACGTTGCTAACCAGAATATTACAACAGTTGACGTAGGCGTTGCGGTTCTTTCTATGCACGCCCCCTACGAGGTTATTGCAAAGACTGACCTTTACGAAACACATAAGGCATTTTGCGCATTTTGTAAATAAGAATAAAACGATAGGAAGAATATGGATATGAGCAATATTTTTGATTCACTTTATAAATTCGGTCTTGTTCCCGTAATTAAAATAACCAACGTGGAAAACGCAGTTCCCCTTGCTAAGGCTTTGGCAGAGGGTGGACTTAACTGCGCTGAAATAACATTCAGAACAGCTTGTGCAAAGGAAGCTATTGCTGAAATTACAAAGGCGCTTCCCGATATGCTTGTTGGCGCAGGCACCGTTCTTACTACTGGGCAGGTTGACGAGGCGGTGGAAGCAGGGGCAAAGTTTATCGTAAGCCCTGGTCTTAATCCCAAGGTCGTAAAATACTGTATTGACAAAAATATCCCCGTTCTTCCTGGTTGCGCTACTCCCAGCGAGGTAGAAACGGCTATTGAGCTTGGACTCAAGGCTGTAAAATTCTTCCCTGCTGAGGCAGCTGGCGGACTCAATATGATAAAGTCTATGAGTGCGCCATACGGCGGCATCAAGTTTATGCCTACGGGTGGCATCAACGAGGACAATATGCTTTCTTATCTTGCTTTTGATAAGATCATTGCCTGCGGCGGCAGCTTTATGGTAAAGGATTCTCTTATTGAAGCAGGTAAGTTTGATGAAATAACCGCCCTTACAAGAAGCGCGGTGTTCAAGATGCTTGGCTTCAAGCTCGTACACGTTGGTATCAACTGTGAAAACAAGGAAGAGGCGCAGAAGGGCGCTAAGCTTGTTTCTGCCCTTTTTGGACTTGAATTTAAGCCCGGCAACAAATCCACCTTTGCAGGCGCAGATTTTGAATTTATGCATATGCCCTTCTATGGTAAGAACGGACACATTGCCATATCTACTAATTTCCCAGACAGAGCAAGAGCATATCTTGAGGGCTGCGGTGTTGAATTTATTGAGGAGAGCGCAGGATATGACGATAAGGGCAAGCTCAAGGTAATTTATTTGAAGGAAGAGATCTGCGGCTTCGCGATCCATTTGGTACAGAAAAAATAATATGTTTGATAAATTAAAGGCGGCAGAGGAGAGATTTTTGTTCCTTGAGGACAGACTTGCATCTCCCGACGTTGCACAAAATCAGGAAGAATTTACAAAAATAATGAAGGAGTATAAAAATCTTACTCCCATTATTGAAAAATACCGTGAGCACAAAAAGCTTACGGAGGATATGGAGGGCGCAAGACTCCTTATGGAGGAGGGCGGAGAGCTTTACGATATGGCTCTTGAGGAGTATAAGGACTGCAAGGATAAAATATCCGTTGTAGAGGAGGAGTTGAAAATACTTCTTATCCCCAAGGATCCTAACGACGATAAAAACGTAATAGTAGAAATTCGTGGCGGAGCAGGCGGCGAGGAAGCCGCCCTCTTTGCCTACGTTCTTTACAGAATGTACAATATGTACGCCCAGACCGCAGGCTTCAAGACCGAGCTTATCGGATGCAATGAAACGGAGCTTGGCGGCTTTAAGGAGGTCACCTTTATGATCTCGGGAGAGGGCGCATATTCCCGCTTCAAGTTTGAAAGCGGCGTACACAGAGTGCAAAGAGTTCCCGAAACGGAAACACAGGGCAGGATCCACACCTCTACGGCAACGGTTGCGGTGCTTCCCGAGGCGGAGGAGGTTGAAATTGAAATTGCCCCCACCGACGTAATTATAGAAACCTGTAAGAGCAGCGGCGCAGGCGGTCAGCACGTAAACAAGACGGAGTCTGCCATCAGGCTTATCCACAAGCCTACGGGCATTGTTGTTGAATGTCAGGATGAAAGAAGCCAGTTCAAGAACAAGGATAAGGCGTTTAAGCTTCTTCGTACAAAGCTTTACGACATGAAGCAGCAGGAAATGGACTCTAAAATAGCTTCTGAACGTAAGAGCCAGGTCGGCACGGGTGACAGAAGCGAAAGAATAAGAACCTATAACTACCCACAGGGAAGAATAACGGATCACAGAATCGGCTTTACCGTTTACTCCCTTGAGGCATTTTTAAACGGAGATATCGGACAGATGCTTGATAAATTGGCTACTGCCGATGCAGCAGAGAAATTAAAGGGCGGAGAATAATGAAAACAGAGGTACTCGAGGTAACGGAAAAATCGGATAATATTCTTATGAGGGCGGCGGAGCTTATACAAGGCGGCGCCCTTGTGGGCATCCCTACGGAAACCGTATACGGTCTTGGGGCAAACGCACTTGACGGGGAGGCTTGTCTTAATATATTCAAGGCAAAGGGTCGCCCTGCGGATAACCCGTTGATCGTACATATTGCAAGGGCGGAGGATGCGGAAAATATAGCTTATACAAATGAGCTTTATTACAAGCTTGCAGACCGCTTTATGCCCGGCCCCCTTACCGTAATAATGCCAAAGAAAGATATAATTCCCGATTCTGTTACTGCAGGACTTGACTCCGTTGCCGTAAGATGCCCCGAAAATAAGATCGCAAATAAGCTTATAAGGTTGTCGGGAGTTCCCATTGCGGCTCCCTCCGCCAACAGGTCGGGCATGCCCTCTCCAACTACGGCTCAACACGTTTACAAGGATATGGACGGCATAATACCTATGATACTTGACGGCGGTGCCTGTGAGGTTGGAGTGGAATCCACGGTAATCTCTATTACGGACAGCTCAATAACCGTGCTTCGTCCCGGTAGGGTAACCGTTGAAATGCTATCGCAGGTGTGTGATAACGTATCTGTTTCCTCCGCGGTAACGGAGGAGCTGAAGCCGGGAGAAAAGGCTTTGTCCCCTGGTATGAAGTACAAGCATTACGCCCCCAAGGCAGACCTTTACCTTATAGACGACAAATATATAGATTTCGTTTCCTTCACCAAGGAAAAGCACAAAACGGAAAAATGCGTTATAATGTGCTATGATGAGGAAGCGGAGCAGTACGAAAACGAGATTCTTATGCCCGTTGGCGGCAAAAACGACGTAAAGGAACAGACAAAAAGGCTCTTTAATATCCTGCGCTTGGCGGATGATATGGGGGCTGAAAAAATATACGCGCATCTGCCCGACAAAACGGGAGAGGCTCTTGCTATTTACAATAGAATGATAAGAGCATGCGCACACAGGGTTTTAGGAGGAGAAAATGGCTAAAGCAAGAAAAGACGTTAAAAAAGAATATGTGGAAAGAGAGCCAATGCTCCAGCCTATTACGGAAACTATTGAAACTAACTATATGCCCTACGTTGTCAGCGTAATGGTATCCCGCGCTATTCCCGAAATAGACGGCTTCAAGCCCGCCCACAGAAAGATCCTTTATACAATGTATAAAATGGGTCTTATGAACGGACCGAGAAGAAAAAGCGCCAATATAGTTGGTGAAACCAT
>JAEIGA010010610.1_pt1 | contig 13975 bp, 10 predicted proteins | sample 9270691 | NCBI WGS metagenome assembly JAEIGA01 (sample SAMN17057246, study PRJNA624740) | gut metagenome | biome: biome; isolation source: fecal sample | host: Bos grunniens | place: China: Xizang | collected 2019 | reverse complement strand
TTCTCCGATATTACGAAAATCGTAGTTACAGGCAGCCAGATAGTTGAAGATACTCACCGCTTTATTCCGTTTGATTTTCAAGTCAGCGAAGTGACGGCTCACGTTGCGGGCGCGAAGTTTCTTCATCCCGATGTGGATGCAATTATTGACTGTGGCGGACAAGACTCAAAGTGCATGGTCTACAACCCCACCATGAAACTTTGGACGAGTATGATGAGCGGTGTTTGCGCAGCAGGAACGGGAAGCTTCCTCGATTCTGTCGCGCAGAAACTCGGAGTCAAGGTCGAGGATGTCGCCGATAAAGTCAATTACGAGTCTAATACGGAGTTTAGTTCCGTTTGCGCCGTTCTTTCCGCCACTTCAATCAATAAGTTTAAGAACAGAGTGCCGATAGGCGATCTTCTTGCAGGCGCCTGCAAGGCTCAGGCGAGAACGATTCTCAATTCAGTGGGGCAGCTTCTTCTCAACGCCCCGGGGCGCAAGATTCTTTTCCAAGGAGGAGTTGCTTTCAATAAGGCTGTTGCTTTCTTCCTGAACAAGCTCACTGGAAGCGAGATTGTAATTCCGCAGTATCATGAGGTGATGGGGGCGCTCGGCGCCGCCGTCATCGCCAAGCGCCTTCACGGTCTTACTGATTCTGGCGAGCTTGATCTTGTCAAGGTTGAATACGAACAGACTCGCGGCAAATCTGTCCTTTTGCGCATTAAGGCCACGAAGCGCGATTTCTTCTCGACCGATACTTCGAAGCCGCTCGTTTGGCGCAATCTCTTTTTCCCGACGGAAATCCTCAATGCGATGGATTGCCGCATCCGCACGCTCGAAACTTACGCCGCGCTTTTCGGACGCCGCGCAGACAAGGTGAAGGAGGCTCTCGGGCGCGCCGCGCAGAAGGGCTTCGACGGTCAGACTTGCTCCTTCTTGAGAATGCTTGAGGGGATGGATCTTGAAAAGCCCGATTTTGCAGTTTCCACCGTGCAACCTTGCCAGCAGGGCGAAAGAGTTTTTGCCGATCTCGTGCGCGAGCATGGAATCCCAGATAAATTCTACTCGCTTCAGACGCCTTCAAGCTCCAATTTCCGCAATGCAGTTGAGATTGTCGCCGATGGCCTTCAGGAGGCAGTTTCTCTGATGGAGAAAGCGTTTGGCCGCAAGATGGATCCTTCGCGCCTTGAGGAGGCGTGCGTCCTTTCAAACGAGGCGGCAGATTACGCGAGAAAATCAACTCATCTGCGCTTTACCTCTCCGCCGCTCGTTCGCGGGAGCGAAGCGATTTACAACGCAATAGTATTCTCCCAGCTTTGGGGAACGCGAGACTTTGTCGAGATACAAAAGTGCCAGTATGAGGAACTCCTCGCGAAGAAGGCCTGGGCTGAAGAGCGCTATTCGATTGAAGATACTCATCGTCTTCTTTGGCTTCATCTGCCGCCTTTTTACGATACGAAGCATCTTGATTTCATCGAGAAGGTTTGCAACGCTCCGATCGTTTTCGAAGAGACTAATTTCGTCGGTTGGGAAAATCTTGATCCGAAAGATCCATACAGGTCTCTTGCGAAAAAACTCCTGCAGTCTGGCTTTCTCGACCCTCAGCTCAGAGTCGAATACGTCAAGCGCGCCATCCCGCAAGGCAAGTTCAATGGCGTCATTCTCTACACTCACGGTTTTGGCCGTTGCTCGCTCGCCGATCGCGCGCTTTCAAAACATTTGCGCGAGACTCTCGATGCAGAGGGCGTGCCGCTTCTCACGCTTGAGGGCGACTGCATGGACGCCTCAATCGATCCGTGCTCGACCACAACGAAGATTGCGTCGTTCGTGGAGGCGCTCAATCTCAATCGTTACGGCAATATTTTCGGAAAAACAAAGAAAAATTAAACGGGGCTTTGAGCATGGAATTTGAAAATACGATAGGTCTTGAGACGCACGTTCAGCTTAAGACGAATACGAAAATGTTCTGCTCGTGCCTTCTTAAAACTGGTTGCGAGCCCAATACTAACGTCTGTCCCATTTGCCTTGGCTATCCTGGCGCACTTCCTTCAATGAATAAGGAGGCTGTCAAGTTTACGGTCATGTCGGGCCTTATGCTCGGATGCGAGATAAACCGCCATGCTACGTTTGACCGCAAGAATTATTTCTATCCCGACATGGCCAAGGATTACCAAATCTCCGAAAACGAGCATCCGCTCTGCATTGGCGGAGGAGTGGAGATTACGCGTGCCGACGGGACGAAGAAGTTTATACGCATAAATCACATCCATCTTGAAGAAGATGCGGCGAAAATCAATCATTATGCAGCTACATCAGGCGTTGATTTCAACCGCGGCGGAACGCCTTTGATGGAGATTGTCTCCGAGCCTGACATGGAAAGCGCAGATGATGCGATAGCGTATCTGACGGCTTTGCGGGAGATGCTTATCTATGCAGGCGTTTCCGATTGCAATCTTGAAGAGGGCAATATGCGTTCTGACGTAAATATCTCCATTCGTCCGAAGGGGGATGAGCGCCTTGGAACGAAAGTCGAGATAAAAAACATGAATTCCTTCTCAGGCATTCACGCCGCGCTTGAGTACGAGGCGCGTCGCCAGAGGGAATGTGTGATAGGATCTATTCCAATCGTCCAGGAGACGCGGCGTTGGGATCCCGATGCGATGGAAACGGCGAGTATGCGTTCGAAGGAGAATGCGCACGACTACCGCTACTTCCCTGAGCCAGATCTCGTTCCCGTAGAGTTGGACGAGAATACGATTGAAAAATGGAAAGCGCTTCTTCCTGAAATGCCGGCCGCAAGGCGCGCGCGCATGGTGGAGGCGTATGGAATTGCAGAATACGACGCGGAAGTTCTTTCTCAGCATAAGCAAAACGCCGACTGGTTCGAGGCCGCAGCGAAAGATCTTGATGCGAAGCGTGCGAAAATGCTTTGCAATCTTTTCCTTGGCGATGTGATGGCTCTTATGAATGAGACGGGCAAAAGTATCGGCGAATGTGCGATGAAGCCCGAGGAATTAGCTTCTCTCGTAACTCTTGCCGCCGACGGTACGATCAACGGGCCTACCTTGAAGGAACTTCTGCCGGAGATATTCGAAAAGGGTGGCGACCCTGCGGCGATAGTCAACGAACGCGGGCTTGGAGCCGTCAGCGATACAGGTGCGCTTGAAGCGTTTGTCGAACAGGCGATAGCGGCTAACCCGAAGAGCGTTCAGGATTACAAGGCCGGCAAGAAGGCTGCGGCGGGCTTCTTTGTAGGCCAGGTGATGAAGCTTTCAAAAGGCAAGGCAGATCCGAAAATCGTAGGGCGCATAGTCGCGGAAAAATTAGCCTCTCTCTAAAGCCCGCTTAAAGGAGGTGCCGATATGAAGACGATACTTTTTTTGCAAAGAGCCTTTGTTCTTCTTGCGGTTGTATCGGTATTGGGGTGTCAGAGTTATGAAATCAGGCAAACTTGCATCTTTTCCGATGATGCAGGGCGTGTCGTGAGCGTTGACTACTGCAAGGCTCAAAAGCCTCATGCAAGCACATTCATTAATCCCGCCACGGGCAAGGAGGTTGATTTTAAGTCAAGTTTGCTTGTGACGGTCGAGCGCGATTGGGGTGAATCTTTCACGGCATGGCAGAGTATGAACCTCAATAAAATGGGTGGCGCACTTTATAAATCTGATAATGGACGCTGGATGCTCCACACGATGGGATATACGTGCGTCATTTCGGAACGTAAAAATGACGGCTTGTATCACACATTTTATCGCGGAGTGCTTTGTGAATCGCCTAAAAGAGTTGATGCAGGCGAAGATAAATGGAGAAAGATGAAAAAAGACGCCAAGGGAAGATGGCGGTAGTAAAAATGATTCTCCTTAGGTGCACAGTGTGACATTATGGCGCGACATAATGTCACACTTTTGATTTTATGAAAATGTCTTCAGATTGAGAGAAAAAATATTTTAGAAAGAAAATTTAAGTTTTTTAGTGTTAATTTTTAAATAGATGAAGTTATCTGCAAAAGTATTTTGAGATTATTCAAAAAAATAAGAATAGAACGTTCTTTTGGCACGGTCATTGCTTGTTGATTAGCGACGCCCATGGTGGGCGTAGAAAGAGAAGATAAGATTATGGCAAAAGTATTAGGAATCGATCTTGGAACAACTAACAGCTGCATGGCCGTTATGGAAGGCGGCGAAGCTACTGTTATCCCCAATAAGGAAGGTGCACGCACTACGCCGTCTATCGTTGCGTTTTCGAAGAACGGTGAAATTCTCGTCGGTCAGGCCGCAAAGCGTCAGGCTGTGACGAATCCGAAGTCTACAATTTATTCAATCAAGCGTTTCATCGGCCGCCGCTTCAGCGAGATGACTGATGAAATCAAGATGATGCCTTACAAGGTTGTCGAAGCTCCGAACGGAGACGCGGCGGTTGAGCTTGAAGGCAAGGTCTATACGGCGCAGGAAATTTCCGCGATGATTTTGAGGAAGCTCAAAGAAGACGCGGAAGCGTTTCTCGGCGAGAAGATTACCGAGGCTGTCATCACCGTGCCTGCATACTTCAACGACCAGCAGCGTCAGGCCACGAAGGACGCCGGTAAAATCGCAGGTCTTGATGTAAAGCGCATCGTCAATGAGCCTACTGCCGCTTCGCTCGCTTACGGTCTTGATAAGAAGAAAAACGAAAAGATTGCCGTTTACGACTTCGGCGGCGGCACTTTCGATATCTCCGTTCTTGACATCGGTGATGGCGTCTTTGAAGTTAAGGCAACGAACGGCGACACTCATCTTGGCGGCGACGACCTCGACCAGGCGATCATGAAGTGGATGATTGAGAACTTCAAGGCCGAGCAGGGCATCGATCTCGGAAGCGATATGATGGCACTTCAGCGTCTCAAAGAAGAGGCTGAAAAGGCCAAGTGCGCGCTTTCTTCTGCTACGACTTACGATATCAATCTTCCGTTCATCACTGCCGATGCCACAGGTCCTAAGCACCTTACGGCATCGCTTAATAAGGCGAAGCTCGAGCAGTTGACGATGGATCTTGTCAATCGTACATCCGATCCGTGCCGCAAGTGCATGTCCGACGCGGAGCTCTCTTCAGTCGATGAAGTCGTTCTCGTCGGAGGCCAGACGCGTATGCCTCTTATTCAGGAGAAGGCGAAGTCTCTCTTCGGTAAGGAGCCGCATAAGGGCGTTAACCCCGATGAAGTTGTGGCGATGGGCGCTGCGATTCAAGGCGGCATTTTGAAGGGTGAAGTCAAGGACGTTCTTCTTCTTGACGTAACGCCTCTTACTCTCGGCATTGAGACGTTGGGCGGCGTTCTTACTCCTCTTATCGAGCGCAATACGACTATTCCCACGAAGAAGAGCCAGGTGTTCTCGACAGCGGCCGATAACCAGCCTGCCGTTACGATCGCCATCTTCCAGGGCGACCGCAAGATGGCTCGCGACAACAAGGCTCTCGGAAACTTCAACCTTGACGGAATTCCTCCGGCTCCGCGCGGCGTGCCGCAGATTGAAGTCACCTTTGATATCGACGCAAATGGCATTCTCAACGTCTCCGCAAAGGACCTTGGAACGCAGAAGGAGCAGAAGATCACGATCACTGCTGCCGGCGGTCTTTCCAAGGAGGAAATCGAGAAGATGCGCAAGGATGCTGAGGCTCATGCAGCCGAGGACGAGAAGCGTCATGCTGAAGTCGAGGAGCGCAACAAGGCCGACGGTCTCGCGTTCCAGGTCGAGAAGACTTTGAAGGATGCAGGCGACAAGATTGCAGCCGACAAGAAAGCTCCTGTCGAAGCGGCTCTTAAAGATCTTAAGGAAGCCCTTTCCAAGAACGCCCCGATTGAGGAGGTCAAGGCGAAGCAGGAAGCGCTTATGAAGGCTGTTGAGCCTGTCGCGCAGGAGATGTATTCTTCTGCCCAGCCTGGTGCTGCGGGTGCTCAGTCGGGAGCCAATCCCGAGCCGCCACCGGCCGACGAGCCTAAGAAGGAAAAGGGCGGAGACGATGTAGTCGACGCGGACTTCACAATGAAATAATGATATAATCGAAATCCATTAACAAGGAGAAAAAACATGAACATCAGACCCCTGGGTGATCGCGTTCTCGTCGAACCGATCGAAGAGAAGGAACAGAATGTCGGCGGCATCATCATCCCTGATTCCGCGAAGGAAAAACCGATGCAGGGCAAGGTTCTTGCTGTCGGCAAGAAACTCGACAAGGACGGTAAGGAAATCAAGTTCGACGTCAAGAAGGGCGACACGGTTCTTCTTCCCAAGTACGGCGGCACGGAAGTGAAGGTCGACGGCAAGAAGCTTCAGCTCGTCCGCGAAGAGGATCTTCTTGGCGTTATTGAATAATGAGAGTTTAATGTTTTAATGTTCGAATGTTCGAATTTTTGAATGAAAAGGAGATTTACCTTATTTACATTTCCCCATTCAATCATTCCAACATTCCAACATTCTAACATTCTAACATTCCAACATTCCAACATTCTAACATTCTAACATTATTAAGGAAAATATCATGGCAAAGCAGATTAAATTCGACGCAGATGCGCGTCAGAAGATTCTCGCAGGTGTTGAGAAACTGGCGAACGCGGTAACTTCTACGCTTGGTCCTTCCGGGCGCAATGTCATTCTCGACAAGAAGTTTGGTTCTCCTCAGATCACTAAGGACGGTGTCACTGTCGCTAAGGAGATTGAGCTTCCCGATCCCTTCGAGAACATGGGTGCGCAGATGGTTAAGGAAGTCGCCTCTAAGACGAATGATGTCGCGGGCGACGGTACGACCACGGCAACTCTTCTTGCCGAGGCTATTTACCGCGAAGGCCTTAAGAACCTCACTGCAGGCGCTAACGGCATGGCTCTTAAGCGCGGCATCGACAAGGCTACGGACGCAGTCGTCGAGGCTATCGCAAAGCTTTCCAAGAAGGTCAAGTCTGCCGATGAGATTGCACAGGTTGCAACTCTCTCCGCCAATGGCGACGCAGAAATCGGTAAGATGATCTCCGAGGCGATGGATAAAGTCGGCAAGGAAGGTACGATTACGGTTGAAGAGGCCAAGACGCTTGACAGCTCTCTCGATGTCGTCGAAGGTATGCAGTTCGACAAGGGCTATCTCTCGCCTTATTTCGTGACCGATCCTGAGTCGATGGAGTGCGAACTTGAAAATCCCTTCATTCTCCTCTTCGAGAAGAAGATCTCCAACCTTCAGGATATGCTTCCTCTTCTTCAGACGGTCGCAAAGTCTGGCCGTCCGCTCATGATTATCGCAGAGGATGTCGAAGGCGAAGCTCTCGCAACTCTCGTTGTCAACAAGCTCCGCGGCACTTTTCAGGTCTGCGCAGTCAAGGCTCCCGGCTTCGGCGACCGCCGCAAAGCTATCCTCGAGGACATCGCCATTCTTACGGGCGGAAGCCTCATCAGCGAAGATATCGGCATCAAGCTCGAGAATGTCGGCATTGAGATGCTCGGCCGCGCCAAGAAGGTTGTCGTCGACAAGGACAACACCACGATTGTTGAAGGTCTCGGCAAGTCCGCTGACATCAAGGCTCGTGTCGATCAGATCAAGCGCCAGATTGAAGAGACTTCGTCCGATTACGATCGCGAGAAGCTTCAGGAGCGTCTTGCGAAGCTCGCAGGCGGCGTAGCTCTCATCAAGGTAGGCGCTGCTACGGAAGCAGCGATGAAGGAGAAGAAGGATCGCGTCGATGACGCTCTCCACGCCACTCGCGCAGCTGTCGAGGAAGGCATCGTTCCCGGAGGCGGCGTCGCGTATCTCCGCTGCCAGAAGGCGATTGAGTCTCTCAAGCTCGAGGGAGACGAGGCTGTCGGCGCAAGCATCATCCTCCGCGCGATTGAAGCTCCTTTGAGGAAGCTCGTTGACAATGCCGGCCTTGAGGCGGCTCTTGTCATCGCCAACGTCAAGAAGTCGTCTGGCAACAACGGTTACAACGTCCGTACGGGCGAGTATTGCGACCTCTTGAAGGCCGGTGTCGTCGATCCTGCCAAGGTGACGCGCTCGGCTCTCCAGAACGCGGCATCTATCGCAGGGCTCCTCCTTACGACCGACTGCATGATCACCGATCTTCCTGAAAAGAAGGAAGCGTGCGGATGCGGTGGCCACGGTGGCGCTCCCGATATGGGCGGCATGATGTAATTGAATAAAATTACATTCAAGAAAAAGAGCCATCGTCGTTTCGGCGATGGCTCTTTATGTGAAAAATCGGCGAATCAAAGGAATAAACCAATGAATGTGAAAAGTACGCTTCTTTTTTCGGCTATGTTGTCTCTTTCGGCTTTTGCGGCAGATTGGACCATATCGCTCGATCCGTCCGTCTCGATAGGCAAGATAAAGAACGTGAATGCTGTTAATTGCGGACCTTGCAGTCCAAACAGTGCTCAAGGCAAAGCGTTTAAGGCGGCTAACATACCATACGCTCGCACGCATGATATGAATCACAGCTGGACGTACGGTGGACCGTATGTCTTAGATATTTCGGCGATATTCCCAGATTTTAGCGCAGATGAGAGCAAGAGCGAGAATTACGATTTTGCGCTTACCGATAAGGCGTTGGACTGGATGTTCAAGGCGGGGACTAAACCGTTTTTCAGGCTTGGACAATCTATCGAGCCTTGGGGTAAAACATACCATGTTAATCCGCCTAAAGATTATGCGAAGTGGGCGCGAATATGCGAGCGCATCATAGCGCACTACACTGAGGGTTGGGCGAACGGAAAGAAGTGGGATATAAAGTATTGGGAAGTTTGGAACGAACCTGATTTAGACAAAAAGACATGGACGGGAACTAAAGAGGAGTTTTTTGAGTTTTTTAAGGTGGCGATTACGCATTTGAAAACGCGCTTTCCGCATCTTAAAATCGGAGGACCTGCCATGGCGCATCCTTTTAGATGGAAGGATTTCTTTATTCCCGCATGCGCCAAAGAAAAAATTCCTTTGGATTTTTATTCATGGCACCGTTACGTCTCAGATGCGCGTGAAGCGTCGCGCTTAGGCCGTCAAGTGCGTGAATATCTTGATAAGCACGGCTACGAAAAGACAGAGTCGATTTACAATGAATGGAACTACGTAAAGGGATGGCGAGGCGGAGAATGGCGCTATTCTCGCCAGGTTGAAAGCGGTGCATATAACCAGAAGGCCGCCGCTTATGCCGCGGCTATGATGGTGGAATCTCAGAATTCGCCTATTGATATGGCGATGTATTACGATGTTCGCACTTACGGAGGCATGAATATGCTTTTTGATTCGATAACTCACCAGCCGATGCGCGGGTACTATCCTTTTTACGCATGGGGACGGATGCTCAAGGATTATCCCGAGCAGATTAAGTGCGCTCTTCATTCTAACGGCGCGAAAAACGCAGATCTTTTTGCCGTCGCTGCACGTTCAGATGATGGTAAAATAGCTCTTTACATCTCGCGTTACAGTAACGATGACAATATTCGCAATGATATTACGGTGCGTCTTAATCTTCCCAAGGCAAAGCGCTACCGCTGTCACCTGACTGACGATTGGCGCATTTATACCGAGCATCAGCTTGAGGATACTTCTGACGGCGCAAAAGAATTGACTTTAGTTCCTTCATCCTTCGCTTTTATTGAAGTCGAATAAAATCTCAGGAGGAAAAGAGACTCTTTAGCTCTCTTAAAAACGTGAGGCTTACGTTCATGCGGCTTTTTTGTGGTATAATATGCAAAGCTGTCATGCGTGACGGCTAAATTCCACGATAAACTCTACGGAAGAAAGAAAAAATGAAATACAAATATACTTGCCTCAACCCGATCGCGGCTTGCGGGCTTAATAACCTCGACGAAAAGTACGAGCGTACAGATAAACTGGATGAAGCCAATGCGGCGTTTGTCCGTTCGGCAAAGATGGATGAGCTGGAAGTCGGCTCCGAGCTTCTTGCCGTTGCGCGTGCCGGTGCAGGAGTGAACAATATTCCTCATGCTGATTACGCGAAGAAGGGTATTGTTGTATTTAATACCCCTGGCGCCAATGCTAATGGCGTAAAGGAACTCGTGATTGCAGGGATGCTTCTTGCTAGCCGCGATATCGTCGGTGGTATTGACTGGGTTAAGCAGAACGCTGCAGATCCCGCAGTAGGCAAGGCGGCTGAAAAGGCTAAGAAAGCTTTTGCCGGAACTGAAATCGAGGGCAAGAAGCTTGGTGTGATCGGCCTTGGCGCCATCGGGCAGAAGGTTGCAAACGCGGCAGTCGCGCTTGGTATGGAAGTTTACGGCTACGATCCTTACCTTTCAGTTGATGCGGCCTGGAATCTCAGCCGCTCGGTCAAGCATTGCAAGGATGTTGAGTCTATCTATCAGACTTGCGATTTTATAACCATCCACGTTCCAGCGCTCGATTCGACGAAAGGCATGATCAATGCCGAGGCGATTGCCATGATGAAGACAGGAGTTATCATCGTCAACGCGGCGCGCGATGCTCTCGTCAATGAAAAGGATATGCTTGCAGCTCTCGAATCCGGCAAGGTGCGCAAGTATGTGACAGACTTCCCGAACGCCACGACTGCAGGAAGCAAGGGATGCATCGTCATTCCTCACCTCGGCGCATCGACGGCGGAGGCGGAGGACAATTGCGCAGTTATGGCTGTAAGGCAGATGCGCGATTTCCTTGAAAACGGGAATATCGTCAATTCCGTCAATTATCCGGCATGCTCGCTCGGCCCGGCAAAGAAGGCTGGTCGTATTGCCATCTGCCATAAGAATGAGGCGAATATGATTGGAACATTCACTTCTATTCTCGGCAATGCTAAGGTGAATATTGACGCTATCTCCAACAAGTCTCGCGGTGATATCGCCTACACTCTTATTGATACTGATACGGCAATTCCTGCCGATGTCGTTAAGGCTCTTGACGCGAGCGATGCGGTTATCCGCGTTCGTGTGGTCAAGTAAAAGCCTATAAAGAGGGGCTGAGATGGGTTACGCAAAAAGAAAGAGCGTTTCAGCGGGTTCTTCGCCCGCTGCCCCAGCCCCTCGACATGAGGTGCGCTCCGATAAGTCAAATCGGAGAGGCACTTCAATCTGGTCGATGCAGATCGGCCAGCCTAAGATCAAGACAGATATGAAGCGCGTGGAGGTGCTTCTGTTTGTTTCTGAGCTTTCTGATCTTCTTGAGGCAGGCATGACGCTCGGGCAAGCTCTTCAGGCGCTTGCCAACCAAGGTGAGGGCGATTCCGCTCAGTCGTATGTTTGCCAAGATCTTTGCGATTCCATCGTGCGTGGCGAGAGCTTTTCCGATGCTTGCGCGCGTCACCCGAAAACATTTCCTCCGCTTTTTTCCAACATGCTTCGTGCAGGCGAGGCTTCGGGCGCGATGATAGAGGTTCTGCGCCGTCTGGGCGATCATTATGAGCGCGATGATAACATGCGAAGCAAGATTAAAGGTGCGCTCACGTATCCTGTTATAGTTCTTTGTTTTGGAGTAATTGCCGTTATAGGTGCTCTTGTGTGGATTATTCCTCAGTTCCAGAAAGTGTTCGATTCAATGGGGGCGGCTCTTCCTTTGCCGACGAGAATTTTGATTGGAATGTCGGATGCTCTTATAAATTACGGCTGGGCGATGGGGGCAGGTGTTTTCTTTGCTTTTCTTTGGTTTAAGAAATGGAGCAAGACGCCATCTGGCATAAGACGCATTGATTCGTGGAAATTGAAGGTGCCTCTTATTCGTGGGATAATAGCTTCAGGAGCGTATTCTTCTTTGGCGTACACGTTGAAAACGCTTCTTTCAAACGGGGTGAATGTTCTTCAGGCGCTTAAGATATGTGAGGATACGTGTGGCAATGCCGTCATAGGCGATGCGTTGGCGACGGCGCGCAAGCGCGTAACAGACGGAACGACAATATCTGGGCCTTTAGCGGCGAGCGGTGTTTTTCCGAAGATGATGACTAACATGCTTGCTGTTGGCGAACAGGCGGGTGATATGGTCTCATCGCTTGAGAATGTCGGGCGCAGATATCAAAAAGAGATGGATAGAAACATTGCGTCATTTACGAATGCGCTTGAGCCTATTTTGATTGTCGCAATAGCAGGCGTAGTCGGCTTTGTCGCCATTGCGATTCTCACCGCCGTATTTAAAGTTTCCTCTTCCATCGGCTGAACCGTGTAGATGGACAGAGATTTTGCATTGACGAAAAATGTCCGGGTGTGATATCATTCACTTGTAATAAAGAAAGGTATTCATCTTTTATTTGGGAGGTAGTGTTTTGATTATGGAAAATAATTTTTTATGTGCAAAATTGTTTTTTATTATTGTGGTTGTTAGCCTTGTATCCGAATCATCAGCAATAGTTTGTGGAGGTTGTGGACGGCATTTTTTAAGGAGCATTGGAGGTGTTGATGGCGTTCCGTCACATATATGTAGGCCGAAAAAGAGGTATAGGACAAACACGTATTCTTCAGAAAAAGAGTCTAGGGTTGAGTCTGCAGATGGATTTAAATTAAGTTCCATTAAATTCCCTAATGTTAAATACAATAATTATTTTTCATTTGATAAAAAATCCGGAGTTGGACTAGTAGAATTAGCGGAAGAGTTATAGAGGGTGTTTGGAAGACTTGCACAAAAGATTTTAAATCAATTTATATTGAAAATATAAAGTCGGAATCCTTTTTGAAAATTTCTGTTTCGTCATTGATTGATAGTGATAAGAAATATGTAGAGGATAGAATAAATGATATGAAAGGACGGAACTATGTTTGGTGGGAGGGTGGTTTTTTCTCTATGACCGATTTAAAAAATATAAGAAAAGCTGAAAAAATCGTGATGCAACGGTCAGTTGATACTATGAATGCCGTTTCCTTTAAGATTTTCCAAATAGTAGATGAAGGGGCTTTAGCGTCGTTTGGGGTACGGGGAAGTTATGGCATGGAATATGATTTAGAAAAAATATTTTTTCTTTTAGCAAAGATTGATAATGTTGTTGCAGATACGGAATGTCTTAAAGGAAAACTTTTTTGGGCTTCAACATATAAGTATATAAATAAAAAGAATGATCAGAGAGTAATTGATTGTTATGCGCTGTCGTTCTCTGAAGCCGTATTTCGTGTTCGAGCTAAGATGGGTTTGTTTGATGAAACTTCACAAGGATTCGAGGCTTTTGTGAAATCTACTCCTTGTGAAGGGGATAAAAAAGAAATTGCGCCTTCATCACCTGAGACAACCTCTGTGATTAAAATGTGTTCATCAGGAACGGGATTTTTTGTTACAACAAATGGATATTTAGTAACAAATCACCATGTTATTGATGGAGGAAAGTTGTGTAAAGTTTTAACAGAAAAAGGGATTTTTGAAGCAAGAATTGTCAAGACTGATTCTGTAACCGATTTAGCATTGTTAAAAGTTGATGTTTTAACTTCACCATGTAAATTTTCGACTCGAAGAACTGAGAAGTTGGGAACGGAAATCTTTACTATGGGATTTCCAATGCCAAAGTATCAAGGGTTTTCTCCAAAGGTGACTAAGGGTATTATAAGTGGGGTTGAAGGTTATAAAGGAGATGTGAGAGAATATCAGATTGATGCATCTATACAACCAGGGAATAGTGGAGGTCCTTTATTTGATGTTTATGGGCATGTTGTGGGCGTGCTGGTTGCTAGTCTAAGAAATGGTCAACTCGTTAATTATGCCATTAAAAAATCTTATATAATGGCTTTTCTTGATAATATTGAAGATTGTTCTTTTAGTTTGGAAGAGGGTGAAGAAGGTGAGTTAAATCCTCTTTCAGAGGTAGTCTCAAGTGTGCAAAATTCTTGTGCGCTAATTATGACATATAAATAATAGCAAGTTTCTTGAATAGATAAAAGTGGGTTCTTTCTCTTAGCGACTTTCTTCTAATTTTAGACAGGATTATCCAGTCTTTATATGGTTATATTGTTGATAGAATCGTGTTAATTTTGCGAATCCTATCATAAGGTTTTCTTTGTGAACATTCACGCCTTTGCACGTGCGGAGCTCTATCTGC
>JAEIGA010010609.1_pt1 | contig 13975 bp, 18 predicted proteins | sample 9270691 | NCBI WGS metagenome assembly JAEIGA01 (sample SAMN17057246, study PRJNA624740) | gut metagenome | biome: biome; isolation source: fecal sample | host: Bos grunniens | place: China: Xizang | collected 2019 | reverse complement strand
TCGCCGCCCGCCGCACTGCCGGCGACTGCTTCGATGCTCCTGCCGCCCGCCGCACTTCCGGATCCTGCCTCGATGACCCAGGGCCTAAGATCGTCATGCCTGACGATCAGGCCCGGATGCTCCGATCCGGAGGATTGGATCTGCTGTCCTGGTCAAAATAACAGTTGACATTTAGTAGACATTATGCTACGATGGTTTTGGGCGATCCTGTGCCCGCGAACATTGAAACAGCATATTGGAGGTGACAAACATGCTAAGAATGAGGAACAAGGAAACAAACGATTCAGGCGTGCTGGTATGGCTTGCAGGATCCTGGCATCTGTACTATTCTGAAGACGGCACCAGTTTCGTCAAGGAGCTTGAACTGACGGACTTCGCTGCAGAAGCTGACGATCTAAGCTTTCTGCTGGATGAGCTGGCCTGTGCGGAATGGGAGGTAATCGGATGAACCCGTTTGTGAAAAAATCAGCCAGCATCCGGATCATGGAAGGGGAGCTGTCGCAGGCCCTGGAGGTGAAGGATCATCTGCGGCGCATCTCACTGTCTCACAGGGGAGCCTTCACGGATCGGGAATGGGAGCTGATGCTGCAGGAGATGACGCAGCTTAGGAACTTCGTCCTGGCGCGACAGGAGCGCATCAGGATCGCTTACGGCCGGGAAGGCGTTCCGATCACGGAGAGACGCTACGGATCCAGGGCAGACCTGATCCCGGAGAAGCGTTGCGGCCTGTGCCAGCGATTTCAGACGTACCAGGCAAACGGCGAAATGTTCGATCTGGGATTTGCATTCGGTGAATGCAGGTACTTCCTGCACACGTGCGCGTCGGACGAAAGAAGCTGCGAACATTACTTAAGGAGGGAAAACGATGCCCAGGACAAAATCGGAGAAGATGATGATCAGGACGACGCCTGAACATCGAGCTGAACTTGAACGAAAAGCGCAGGCCGCTGACCTGCCGCTTTCGGAATACCTGCGAAGGCTGATCCGGATCGGTGAAGCGCTGCAGGAAATTGATGACGCCATTATAAACGAATAAAGGAGGATGAACAAATGGCAATCAAAAAGAAGACGGAAACAAAGGTGACTAAGAATCAGGAGCAGGAACAGGCAGTTGATCACGTGATCAGCGTGACCAGGGCAAAGGAGCTTGAGAACGTGATTATGTTCGATGCGGAGATCAACGGGATCAAGGTCTACGGCATGAACTACAAGACCATGCAGCGCCAGGACGGAACCGAGTTTGCAGCGATCGGCTGGCCTTCCCGCAAGGGCAACGACGGCAAGTGGTACACGCACTGCTGGTGCAAGCTGTCAGACAAGGACGTTGAATCGATCGAGAAGGGGATCGAGGCCCTGATCTGACCAGGAACGAAGACCGGGAAGGCGGGGAGAGAATCCCCGCCTTCCTTAGTTTAAGGAGGTGAAACAGATGGCGAGACCAAGATGGAAACATGAGTACGTGGCACCTGGTGCCTATGACGTAGAACAAAAGGAAGGTGAGACTGAACTGCAGTACTATCGCCGCCTTGCGAAGGTGGCCGATCAGAGAATGGTCAGACTGGAAAAACTTGCAACGCAGCCCGGATTCAAGGGAGTGCAGAAATTTGCCTACAGGGAAGCTGCGGACATGCTGGACTTTTTCGGATCCAAAAGATTCAACGTGAAGCCGCCGGAGGATCGAAGACTGTTCCAGGAAAAGATCATGACGATGCGAAGGTTTCTGACAAGCCCTACTTCGACGAAAAGCGGCATCATCGAGACCTATCAGAAGAGGGCCGAGACGCTGAACGAGCGCTACGGAACGAACTTCACCTGGAAGGATCTCGGGGAATACTTCGACAAGGGCCTGGCGGACAAGATGGCGGCTTCGCACTATGAATCAAAAACGGCCCTGTACGCGATCGGGAAGATCCAGTCAACGCTGGACAAGATCCGCCAGGGAGTCGAGACCAACACGAACGTAAAAAGTGGCGACGGCCCGGTCTCCGACGCTGCGCTGGCGATGCTCCGAAAGAGAAGCCCGATCCCCGGAACGGCACTGACGCAGGAAGAGAAGGAAGCGATCCGCAGGGCGATCAGGAAGCAGATGCAATAAATGAGGAAGACGAGGTGACCGTCGATGAAGACAAGATACTTAAAGAAGCAGCTGTCTGCTTTCAACGCTTACGGATACGCGCTGCGTTACTGGGAAGACTTCGATTATGAGATCCTGCATCACGTGATCATCAGACAAAAAGGGAACAAGCAGAAGACCAGGTGGGCCGACCTGGTCATGATGGGCGACACGGAGACCAGCAAAAAGACGAACGAGCCTGAGACGGACTTCGATCATCACAACCACGTGTGCGCATGGTCGATCGCGATGCGCACTCACGGCGTCAACCTTACGACGCTGTGGGGAAGGACGCCGTCGGACATGATGCGCTGCATCCGGAGGATCTGTGAAAACTTAAACTGTGACGAAGTCTATCTGTACTTTCACAACCTTGCATATGACTGGATCTTCCTGCGCAGGTTCTTTTTCGAGGAATTCGGGATCCCGACCTCGCAGCTGAACGTGAAACCGCTCTATCCTGTGAACGTGAAATTCAAGGACGGCCTGATCCTGAAGGACTCGCTGATCCTGGCACAAAGGGGACTGGAGAAGTGGGGGAACGACCTGAAGGTCGAACACGCGAAGGCCGTCGGAAAATGGGATTATGACAAGCTGCGCGGACAGCATGAGGAATTCACGCCGGATGAACTGACCTACATAGAGAACGACGTGCTCTGCGGCGTCGAGTGCATCGAAGCGACGATGAACGTGCTGAAGAAGTCGCTGGCCATCATGCCCATGACCGCAACAGGAATCCCGCGGGGAGAAGCCAGGGCGATCGGACGCGAACACGGCGCCCACGACTGGGCCGTGTCACTCATGCCGGAGACCTACGCGGAGCAATTCATCTTTGAATGCCTGTTTCACGGCGGATACACGCACGTGAACAGGTTTGTGAAGGGGATCGTCTTCCCCGGCGTGATCGACTGGTGCAGCCTGCTGATCAAGTGCTTCGACTTTTCCAGCTCCTATCCTTTCTGTCTGCTTGCGTACAAATACCCGGCGGAAAGATTTTGGCGGCCTGACCGTAAGAAATTTACGGTGCGATACGTTCTTGACAATGCCGAAGATTATGCATTCTGCTTCATCGTGACGGCAACCGGATGTGCGCTGAAGGATCCCAGGATGCCGATGCCGGCCCTTGCTTCCGCAAAGTGCATCTATTCTGTTGATGCAATCATTGACAACGGAAGGATCACCGGCAGCGGCCCTGTGAGCTTTTGGACGAACGAGGTTGACTTTGCGACGCTTTATGAACAGTATTCATTCAACGAGCTTCAGATCACGGATCTGTACTGCGCTGCGAAGCAGTATCTTCCCAGGTGGTTCACTGACTACGTTTATTCCAGGTATGAGCTGAAGACGCAGCTGAAGGACGGCGATCCGGTGGCATACGCGATCGAGAAGGCGAAGCTGAACAGCCTGTACGGAATGTGCGCACAGAAGCCGGTCAAGGTCGAGATCAGGGAGAACTACGCAACAGGTGAATATGAAGAAGTGGAGGACTTCGATCCGGAAAAGGAATATGCAAAATACTTAAACAACAGAAACACCTTCCTGCCGTACTGCGTCGGCATATGGTGCACCAGCTACGCGATGCGAAATCTCTTCACGCTGGGAGGGTGCGTTCCGGAGAATGAGCTGTGGCTCTACTCAGACACTGACAGCGTTTATGCGACCGGGTTCGACGCGGCGAAGGTGAAGGAATGGAACGACTCCTGCAGGAAGATCCTGCACGACCGCGGATATGATCCGGTGGTCTACAAGGGGAAGGAATACCTTCCGGGAGTCGCGGAGGATGACGGAACCTACATGCAATACGTCGCGCTGCACAGTAAGTGCTACGTGAAGCGCCCGCTTAAGGCCATGAGGACGGACGCGCCGAACGGATTCTACATGGGGGACTCGCTGAAGATCACGGTTGCCGGCGTTCCGAAGAAGGGAGCGAAGAGCCTGAAGAACAACATCGAGAACTTTCACGACGGAACGATATTCGACGGCGAGACTTCCGGAAAGCTGCAGCACGTGCACTGGTTCGTGCCCGGGATCTACAAAGACCACGACGGCAATGAGACCGGAGATTCCATCGAGCTGATGCCGTGTGATTATGAAGTGACGGACGCAAACAGGATCGACTGGGACAAGCTCCTGGAAGAGGAAGTGATGATGATCGATTACGAAAAGGAATGGACGGTGACGAATGATGACTAAAAGAGATGAAATCCAAAACATTATCATAGAATTAATTGAAAAGGCAAAAGATTATGAACTTGCTTACGGTTATAATGAGATAGTAAGCTGCGGAGACTGCCCATATTGGCATGACTGCAGAAACGAACATGAATGTGATGATTATATCCTGGAGAAGCTGCAGGAAGACAAGGAGGACGATGAATGATCAGATATGACGTGCTATGGAATAACCTGCGGGATTCCGTGAATCATCTGTATGCAAATTCCGCAGCGTCAATGAACTTTTGGATCAATAAGAAGGACAGTGAGGAATGGAGAACATGCAGCGAAATATGTAATCAGTGTGCCAAAATACTTGCGGAAAACGGAAAAATGTACAGGGAAATGGTCGAACTGGACAAGATGCAGCAGAACGAAAACCTGACGCTCCAGGAGATCCTTAAGGAGCTGAAGAAGCTGAACAAGGGGAAGGAGGACGAAGAGGATGGAGAACTCGACCGTAAAGGTGATGATCCTGGAAGTGCATCATCCGGGGAACAGACAGATAACTTATGATAACGTGGATTCATTCCAGTTTCGCGGTGACCGTCTCTACGTCAGCGGACACGACTGGAACAAATGGGAAGACAAGTGGCACGTCATAAACGAAGAGCCGATCGAGTCGATCAGCTGCTATTATGAACACTGGGAGGTGGAAACGTGATCCGATCATCCCAGGGAAGATACTTTCAAATTAGATATGACATGGAAGACTATCCGAACGCCTGGTGCTACATCGCAGTGGGCGGCAGAAAACGAGGGAAGACGTACGGAGCGCTCACGAAATACCTGGATGACGACGCTCCCACGATCTTCCTTCGAAGGACGAATGACGACGTGCGGCTTCTGTGCAGCGGAAACAGCCTGGCAGCCAAAACAGGCGATTATGAGATCGACCTGTCACCGTATAAGAGCATCAACAGGGACAGGGGAACGAAGATCAAGGCGTTCAAGATCGACGAAGGGATCGGGGCCTTCTATCACGTCGGATCGGAAGGACAGGCAACCGGATCCCCGGTCAGCTACCTGCTGTCACTGAATGCCAACAAGAAAACGAAGGGCTTTGACCTTTCCGAATGTGAAGCCATGATCTTCGATGAATTCATTCCCATGTTCGGGGAACGCGTATCCAGGAAGGAAGGTGAGCTGGTGCTCGACCTCTACATGACGGCATCCCGCGACCGCGTATCCAGGGGACGCGGGGACTTGAAGCTCCTGCTTCTTGCCAATGCAACGGACATATACAATCCCATGTTCGCCGTGCTTGAGATCGTGGACGTGGTGGCCGAAATGCTTGCAAAAGGTAAGGAAATATTGTATCTTGAAGACAAGGGGATCCTGATCCACATCGTGCCGGAAGGCGACGCGAAGGAAGAGAACGAGCGAAGCGGCATCTACAAGGCCATGAAAAATACGGCATGGGGACGAGTTTCCTTCGGAAATGAATTCGCGTACAATGACTTCTCCAGGATAAGGAAGCTGCCGATGAAGGGATTCCGGACGCTGGCAAAGTTTCATTACAAGAACGACGACTACTACCTGCACGTGAATGACGAAGGTATCTACTACGCGAACGGGAGTCGCCAGGACTGGATCCAGGAATATGACCTGAATCAGGAGCTGTCGGCGAAGAGCTTCTACTATGATCACGTGTCGGAAGTGGTTTGGGCCGGAACGGAAGGGCGGGCATACTTTTCAAGCTACGTGCTATATGATCTATTCACGAACTATAAACAGAGATTCAAGGTTTAAAGGAGGGAACAAATGCAAGTTTATTACTGGACTGGTTTTGGTAAACGGAACAACTCAACAAAGCAGCCTGACCTGCAGGATGCAACGGAAGCGAACGTCGTTTTGAAGGACGGATGCAGCATCGAGAATCCGGTGCTGGAGACGGCACAGATCCCGCTGAACGCTTCCTACTTTCACATCTCAGACTTTGGCAGGTATTACTTCGTGACGGAACGCGTCAAGGTATCAAACACGGTGACAAGGTTTCACCTTGCGACGGATCCGCTGGCCACGTTCAAGACGGCGATCGGGAACTATACCGGACACATAGCAAGATGCAGCGATGCGACCTTCTACAATCCGTATATCTCAGACGCATACAACATCCCCACGTCAGACGTTGACTTTGCTTCAGAAGTGACGCCGTGCAAGGACTTTCAACAGATACAGAGCATCTTTCACGCCGGCGGGATTTACGTTCTTGGCGTGATGGGAAAACCGACGAACGCGAACGTAGACAACTACAACGGCATGTCAAGATACTACTACCTGACTGCAATGCAGATGCAACAGCTGGCTGCGCTTCTGAATGACAACACCTTCCTGCAGAACGTGAAGAATGAATTCACAAACCCGATGGACTGCATCACGGAATGTCACTGGCTGCCGATCCAGCCGTCAATCCTTACCGAGACGGAGATGGAACCCCTCTATCTCGGAGCGCAGCAGGTTACCGGGACAAACGTGCTTATCGTAAAGAACAGATTTCTGCGGACTGTTAATTCCGTCACGATGCCGGCGGGCATCGGTGATTTTACGTACACGAACAGGGGAGCATATGCAGCGGCAACGATCAGTTTTCCTTTTGTCGGCCAGGTGCCGCTTGACATGGAAATGTTGCATGCCGGATTAGGTACTTCGATCGAGACCGTCATTGACGTGTTCACCGGAGACATCATGCACACGATGTACAGCACGACCGGACGCTACAGATGGAAAACGTACACAGGCAACTGCAAGACTTCCATCCCGATCATGTCGAACACCAGGGATTTCACCGGAGCGATCTCCAATTTCATCGGAGCAGTGGGCGGCGTGATGACCGGAAACGTGGCCGGCGCCGTCGCCGGAGTGATGGACACGACCGCATCGCTTCTGTCGCATGACTACCAGGTCAACGGATCATATTCCAGCGGCCTTGCCGTATACGGTGACCTTGATTTCACGGTAAGGTATTATAAGCGGAAACCTTCACACGCGATCGAAGACCTGAAGAACATAGACGGCCTTGTGTGTGACAAGGTGGCGATGATCAGCAGCCATCCGGGATATCTTGTCATGAGCAACGCGTCGATCGACATAGACGGAACGGAGCAGGACAGAACTGCGGTGAACGGCTACTTAAACAGCGGATTCTTTTACGAGTAAAGGGAGGTGAACAGGATGGACGTGCAGGCAATCGCAAGTTTGATCGGATCGCTGGGATTTCCCATTGCGGCATGTGTTTACATGGGAGTGTTCCTGACGAAGACGATCAACGAATTCAAGGACACGATGCAGACGAACACCGGAGCGATCCGGGAGCTGACGATCTACGTGAACGAACTGAGGAAGGAGCGTGAAGGTCATGAGCTATGAGGATATGTGCAAAACTACGTGGATAACTTTGGCCGGTACTTACGGTGACGAAGGAGCTGCCGCGGTGATGGGGAACCTGCGGGCGGAATCCGCGATCAATCCGAAGAACCTGCAGAACAGCTATGAAGCAAAGCTGGGATACAATGACGACACCTACACGGCAGCGGTCGATGCCGGAACCTACACCAGGGAACAGTTTACCAGGGACAAGGCAGGATACGGCCTGGCACAATGGACGTACTGGTCGAGGAAGCAGAACCTCTACGATTTTACCAGGGAACGCGGATACGGCATCGGGGAGCTGACCGGACAGCTGAAGTTTCTCATATGGGAGATCGGCGTCTACAAGCTGGATGAGAAGCTGCGCAGCAATCTGACGATGAAGGAAAAGACGGCGCTGATCCTTCGCCAGTACGAAAAGCCGGCGGACACTTCAGACGCTGCGGTCGAAAGGCGCTTTAAGTTTGCGCAGCAGTTTTATGACAAGTATCACCAGCCGGAGGAAGACCTGCAGGCCGATGACGAAATGCTGGAGCTTGCAAAAGACCTCGTCGCGCTGTCCCAGGAGATCCGTCAGATCGCGGGGAAGATCATTGACCACTTGACGAAATAATATACTTAAGTATATACTTAAGTAGTGCAGGAAATAAAAGCATTTATGCTTTCATATGGATAAACCCTCATTCTTTCGGAAAGGACGCAGCTACTGCCTGGCTGCGTCTTTTCTGTTGCATTGTTTACGAAATATCGTTAAATTGCTTGACAATTTACGAAATAACGCATACTATTTAACTAGAAGCAGCATCACGCGCGCACGACACCGGGAAGCGGACGCACCGGGCGCTTGGCCAGTCACCAGTCAAGATGCTGCTTCTTTTAAGGAAAACGCGTTGACCGATTCGGTCATTGTTTGGTTGACTGGCCTGGATAACATACGGAGGTGACACGCATGAAACTGACCGAAATGGTAAAACTTGCGGGAGCAGGTTACAAGCCCGCAGAGATCAGGGAACTGGCGGAAATTGCAAATGAACATCCGGAAGCCCTGGAGCTTGCCGAAAAACTCAAGTTCGACGAAGTGAAGGATCTGATCGCGCTGGCGTCTGAAGCCGGCGCAGATCCGGATCCAAAACCGGAAGAACCTGCAAAAGAGAAGCCCGACAACGGCGAGAGCGACCGTGCTGCGGCTTTGATGCAGGAGAACGAGGAGCTGAAGAAGCAACTGCAGGCGGCGCGGGATGCCAACACAAGGCGCGACGTTTCCGGACAGACTCCGGATCCTTTCAAGGAAGCGGAGGATCGCGTTTTCGCTTTCATCAATTCATTATAAGGAGGAAAAAAACAATGGCAAGAAATTATCTACCACAAGACGGTTACGCCATCATGACGCTGCTCGTCAGACAGGCTACCGGACAGACGAACATCACCGTGACTGACATGAATTCATTTATTTCAGCAGGCGAGACCCTGATGACGATCCCGAAGGAAAACGTATATGACGCACTGTCCCTCGTTACTTTCAGACTCAAGGTCGCATCACGCGCATACAAGGGAAAGCTGGCGCTCATGAACGCGCTGGACAGCGAAACCTATGCGAACAGACTGCGCAAGATCTCGTTCTATGCTGCAGATCCGCTTCCTTCCGGCTGGTACAACACGAACCTGTTCACCAACCTTGCGGACGGTTTCACGGCAGGACAGAATCCTGACGGCAACGGCGACGCACAGTCCACGAAGTCCCAGTGGGAACAGCATCAGAAGATGATGCTCGAAATGAACTTCGGCGGAACCACCACCTGGCAACACTGCATCACTCTCTATGAGAATCAGTTCAACGCTGCTCTTCGTGATCCTTCGGAGCTTGCGGCAATCGTTGCCGGCATGATCACCGAACACGAAAACGACATTGAGTCTGCCCGCGAGGCATTCAACAGAATGGCACTTCTGAACAAGATCCTGCAGGCGTACCTGTACGACAAAGGTGCGGGCTGGACAAAGGGCCAAGCGATCAACATGACGACCGTGTACAACACGTTCTACGGAACCAACTACACCAGCGCACAGCTGCGCAGCACCTACCTGAAGAGCTTCCTTGAGCTGACCGTCGCAACGATCAAGCAGGAGCTAAGAAGACTTGGCGAAAGAACGGCTGAGCGTCACCTTCCAATGACGAAGACCGTGAACGGAGTGAATTACAACATCCTGAGACACTCCACGATGAACGACCTTCGCATGTACCTGTACACGCCGCTGATCGACAAGGCGGAGGCGATCGTCATGCCAGAGATCTTCAACACGGAATATCTTCGCCTTGACCAGTACGAAGGCGTTGAATACTGGCAGTCCAACTACAGCGACGCCGTTCGCCCTACCGTCAAGGGACGCTGCGGATATTATGACAAAACCACCGGCGCGCAGACATCTTCCGGTGACATGACGCTGGATTACGTCATTGCTTTCGTTACGGACGTGGACGGACTTATGACTGACTTCCAGCTTGAAACCGCAAACACCACGCCGCTCGAGGCGAGGAAGGGATACAGAAACACCTGGCTGACCTTCGCGAAGAACGCGATCACGGATCCTACCGAGAACAGCGTACTGTTCTACATGAACGACGAGGACGTGACTCCGGCACCGGAACCCACGCCCGACGCAGGCGACGGTGATGCAAAGGCCGCAACGACAACTAAGAAAAGCACTTCGAAGTAGGAGGTGAAGTGATGCAGTACGTACCTTTTAATTATGAGAAGATCAACCTGATCCAGGGGACGTACGTGCCGTCACAGCAGAAGCTCCGGAACAACCAGGCTTTTCGCTATTGGGAGCGCTCGCTGTTTCAGCGGGCGCTTTCCGCAATAGAGATAAAGATCCCGGACGAATGGACGGAAGCCGTAGACTTCTTTAACTACTGCCTGTACGGCAACGGATTTGTTGCAGTGTTCAACAGGGACGACTACGGCATCACCTTCCAGCCTGCGAAGCTGACCGGCATTGACTGGTACTACAGACCCACGACGGCGGTGATCTCAAACCCGGCACTGTCAGCCGGACTCAACCTGCAGATCGGCGAGGAGTGTGAGATCTTAAAACTCACTCCGGACTATTCAGGCATCTTTGACGTGATAAGCTACTACGCGGAGGAGCTGGCGCTTCTCAAAAACGCGATCAACATGTCACTGATCAACAACAAGTATGCGTTCATGCTGGGCGCGAAGAACAAGGCGGCAGGCGAGGCATTAAAGAAGATGCTCGACAAGATCAACGACGGAGAACCCGCCGTGATCTTTGATCAGAAGATCCAGGATGATCCGCAGACGAAGACCGAACCCTGGCAGTTTTGGAACCGGGGAAACCTTAAGGAAAGCTATCTGACGACCGATCAGCTTGCGGACTTCCGGACGATCCTGCACAACTTCGACTCAGAGATCGGGATCCCGACGATGCCGATAGAGAAGAAGGAGCGCATGATCACTGACGAAGTCGGCAGCACGGAGCGCGACGCAAAGAGCCGCGCGCAGATATGGATTGACACGCTGAATGATTCCGCGCTTGCCGTCAACAGAAGATACGGCCTTTCCATCAGTGCGGCGTTTCGATATGACGAAGAGGAGGTGACGCGGGATGCAGATGAAGCTGACGATGCAGGGAATTTATGATTACGATCCAACGATCTTTGATTCCTGGACGATGCCTGAAGACATGGACAGGCAGACGGCGATCGACGCGATCCTCATCCGCGCCGGAGAATTTGAAGTGCTGTATCCCCAGCTTCCATTCCTGAAGGATCAGATCGGAAAATGGGGAGCACGCCACAACAGAACGTTCGAGAAGTGGCTTGAGGCGCTGGCCGTAGAATTCAATCCGCTGGAAAACTATGACAGATATGAAGAGTATTTGGACGAGAACTGGGGAAACGGATCCAGTAGCGGATCTTCCGGATCGGAGCTGCAGGTCTCCGCTTATGATGAAGCGCAGTATTCCAACAGGGAGAAGACGACCGATTCATCCAGCGGATCATCAAACAGTCATATGAAGACGCAGCACACGGCACACCTGCACGGCAACATAGGCGTCGTAACCTCGGCCACGATGCTGTCTGAATCTTTGGAAGTACAAAAGTTTTCGTTTTATGATGCGGTCGCTGACCTTTTCGTCCAGGACTTTTGCATCATGATCTATTAAGTAAAGGAGGAAAACAAGTGAACAGATATCCTTACACTGACATGCATGAGATGAACCTTGACTGGATCCTTCTGAAGGTGAAGGAGATGATCGCGGAATGGGACAACACGAAGAATGCATGGAATGAATTGAAAGAATTTGTAGAGACCTACTTTGAGAATCTCGACGTGCAGCAGGAGATCAACAATAAGCTGGATGAGATGGCACGAGGCGGTGAGCTGGCGGAGCTCATGCAGCCATACCTCGAGACGCAGCTTCCGATTGAAGTCGCAAATCAGATCGCTGACGTGGTCGCGCTTCAGATCGGTGCGGTCGTGGCCGCGCAGCTGCCGGATGTAGTATCCGGTCAGCTTCCTGCCATCGCGGCAGACGCTGCCGCCGCGGAAGTCGGCGACTGGCTGGCTGCACACGTTGATCCGGATACCGGATACGTGATCGACAATTCCCTGACCGTTTCACTGGCCGCAGCTGACGCGAAAGCTGCAGGTGACAGGATTACGGTGACGGAAAACGTCGGCAACGCAGCATACCCTGAACTGAAGTCTTCAGCGTTTTCCTGGACAATGGGAAAGAGGATCGGCGACGGCGGAACGATCAGCAATAACGCAGCAACAGCACTGACGGATGCCGTTTCCGTGACCGGAGGATCCGTGATCGTGAACAGAAGTGACGCAAAAGGAATGAACGATGCAGACACGATCTTTTTCGTCAGTGAATACGAGAATTCGGTATGGCAAAGAAGGACGCAGATTGCATCTGACGCAAGCTACGTGCTGGATGATGACACGGACGCGATCAGGATCGTTTTTGGCTACGCCGGAGCATCAGGCAACACCGAAACGGAAGAAGACGTTGCGCTGCATTTTGCATGTCAGATCATTGAAGAGGCTGCAAGGAAGAAGGATCTCGACTCGACGATCGCTATCCTTGCCAAAGCAGTGACGACGGACGCGTCACAGTGTACCGCGGTTGAGTCCGGCACGGATTACGACAACTTGACCACGCCTGGCAATTATAAGTGCACTACAGGGGCAACGGCACAAACGCTCGTTCACTGTCCGGTTACCGTTTCTCATAGGCTGATCGTACTGCAGCGCGTAAGCAATTCGACGATCGTGCAGATCATACTGGCGTCAGAGACTGGATCTCCGATCTACATCAGAAACGTCAACGAAGGAACCTGGCACCAGCTGATGAACGACATTACTTCGCTTCACACAATGTCAGACTTCGTGACAGGTTCAACGCTTCCGTTTAACGACCTTGACGGCGTCACTCCGAACACGGTATGGACAATCAACGGAAATGCGGAGATCGCAAACATGCCGAACGGAAATCTCAATGTAGGAGATGCAGGTGACACACACGGCAGGCCGACAGGAACGTTGATCAACGTTAAGGGCTGCACAAGATCCGGAGCTGATGAACTGGTCCAGATGTTCTTTGGTCAGAGCGGCGGAGACTTCGCGCAGCCGGTAATGAACTTCAGAACGAAATACTACAGCAGCGGCGAATGGCACTGGTCACCCTGGGCGCAGTTTGCAGGACTCTTCGGAGTGCTTCGTGCAACCAACACTTTTATCAAGGAATCCAGGATTCAGGCGGGAACTGCAGACTTTGACGACATGGACAATGCACCAAACAACACGATCTACCAGGTAGACCTGGATGCCGTAAGCATGGCACATAATCCGATGACGGGACACAGCTGCGTCCTGATCACCTTCGCACCGTCCTTCATCTCGGATCACGGACGCATTCAGGTATGCTGCGGAACGCACGTAGGCGCGCAGCTGTACTTCAGGTACGGCTACCAGCAGAGCGCCGAGGAATACAGATGGACGACATGGAAGCATGTTCTGACTGAGGAAGCATAGAACGGATTGAACTACAGTAACTGGCCAGGGTCTTCGGATCCTGGCCTTTTATTGTCCAATCGGACATTGGCCGACGGATCCAATCCTCCGGATCGGAGCATCCGGGCCTGATCGTCAGGCATGACGATCTTAGGCCCTGGGTCATCGAGGCAGGATCCGGAAGTGCGGCGGGCGGCAGGAGCATCGAAGCAGTCGCCGGCAGTGCGGCGGGCGGCGA
>JAEIGA010010608.1_pt1 | contig 13976 bp, 11 predicted proteins | sample 9270691 | NCBI WGS metagenome assembly JAEIGA01 (sample SAMN17057246, study PRJNA624740) | gut metagenome | biome: biome; isolation source: fecal sample | host: Bos grunniens | place: China: Xizang | collected 2019 | reverse complement strand
TCTGCGGTATAGGTCACCTTGCAGAAAAGGTAGACCGCAACTACTTTACCGTACCCAAGGAGCAAAGAGCTCCCGGACTTACCATAAGCCTTTCTGTTTCTTCCTTTGTGCCAAAGGCATTTACTCCTTTCCAGTGGGCAAAGCAGGATACAATGGAGGACCTCAGAGTAAAGCAGATGGCGCTTAAAGATACCATAAAGTGCAAGAGAATTAAATATAATTATCACGAAGCTCCCGTAAGTGTGCTGGAGGGTGTGTTTGCCCGCGGTGACAGAAGACTTGCTAACGTGCTTTTAAAAGCCCACGAAAAGGGCATCCGTTTCGATGGTTGGAGTGAATTCTTCAGCATGGAAAAGTGGATGGAATGTTTTGATGAATGTGGCATAGACCCCAACTTCTACACCAGAGCAAGAGATTTTGACGAAATTCTTCCTTGGGATATGATAGATGTTGGTGTTAAAAAGAGCTTCCTTATAGAAGAAGCCAAGAGAGCCGAAAGGGCAGAGGTTACTCCCAACTGCAGAGAAAAATGTTCTGCCTGCGGTGCAAATTGCTTTAAAGGTGGTGTGTGCTTTGAGTAAATACAGAATATGCTACAGCCAGGGTGAAGAAGTAAAGTTTATATCTCACCTGGACTTTTTGCGTACAATAGTGCGCACCTTCAGAAGAGCTGAGCTTCCTGTTAAATATTCCGAAGGCTTCAATCCTCATATGGTTATGACCATAGGGCTTCCCCTTTCCGTAGGTACCACCTCGGTTTGCGATTGCCTTGAAGTGGAGCTTACAGAGGAGATAGATGTTAATAAAACCGTAGATGATATCAATGCCGTTTGTCCCCGTGGCATAAAGATATTGGGCATAAAGCCTGCGGAAGGTCTTACACCCATGTACGGCATAGACAGTGCAGACTACAGCGCAGAATTTACCACGGACAAGCCCATAGATGTTACGGAATATATTAAGGCTCCCGAGGTAATGATAGAAAAGAAATCCAAACGAAAGATAAACGAAGTAAACATAAAAGATTTTGTAAGAAGCATAGATGTTGTTTCCACCGACGGCACAACTCACAGCCTTAAACTCCACCTTAACGCGGGAAACTTCTCTAATCTTAAACCCGAGCTTGTGCTTAAATCCATGGAAAAATTCTATGGTTGCACAATTACCGATATACAGATAGAAAGAAAGCAGATTTATTTTGAAGATATGACTACTGTTTTTTAAGCAAGTCATCTTCCCCAAAAGGGGTATGATTAATGGAGAAGAATTATGGATTACGAAGCATTAAAAAAAGAAATAGCCTATCACAGCCACAGATACTATGTGCTTGATAACCCCGAGATTACAGATGCCGAGTATGATGCTCTTATGCGCAAACTTTTGGACTACGAAAGGCAGCATCCGGAGGAGGTTACACCGGACTCCCCCTCCCAGAAAATTGGCGGAGTAATACTGGACGGCTTTGAAGAGGTTACACATGAAGTGCAGATGCAGAGCCTTCAGGATGCCTTTGATTTTGGAGAAGTTAAAGACTTTGACAATCGTGTTACTGAAGCCCTCGGCAGAAAGACAGCCTATGCGGTGGAACACAAGATAGATGGCCTTTCCGTATCTTTGGAGTACGAAAATTCGGTATTTAAAAGAGGTTCAACTCGCGGTGACGGAAACGTGGGTGAGGATGTAACCGAAAACTTAAAGACGGTTATGAGCATACCGCTTCGCCTTGATGTGGATGTAAAGTATCTTGAAGTAAGAGGAGAAGTGTTTATATCCAAAAAGAATTTTGAAAAGATAAACGCCGAAAGAGAGCTTTTGGGTGAGCAGGTTTTCGCCAATCCCCGAAATGCGGCGGCAGGCTCCCTTCGTCAGCTCAACAGTGCCGTTGCGGCAAAACGTAATCTTGATATTTTTGTGTTCAATATTCAAAAGGTAGAAGGTGTGGAGATAAACAGCCACCTTGAAGGTCTGGAATTTCTCCGCAAAGCAGGTTTCAAGGTAATATCCAACGATGTGCTTTTTGACACCATTGAAGATGCATTCAAAGAAGTGGAGCATATAGGTGAGATACGTCCGTCTCTCTATTATGACATAGATGGTGCGGTTATCAAGGTAAATGACCTTGCCGACAGAGAATTACTCGGTTCCACCGCCAAAACTCCCAAATGGGCAATAGCCTATAAGTACCCTGCAGAGCAAAAGAAAACCAAAATCCGTGATATTGTAATCCAGGTGGGCAGAACAGGCGTGCTTACTCCCAATGCGGAGTTTGACCCGGTTACCGTTTCAGGTAGCGTTATTGCCAGAGCTACCCTCCACAACGAGGATTATATTAAAATGAAAGATATTCGCATAGGCGATACTGTTCTTGTGCAAAAAGCGGGAGATATCATTCCCGAGGTTGTAAGGGTTATCACCGAAGAAAGAGACGGAAGTGAAGTGCCCTATGTAATGCCTTCGGCATGCCCGGTTTGCGGAGCACCTGTTCACAGAGAAGGTGACGAAGCGGCTCTTCGTTGTACCGACGCTCTTTGCCCGGCTCAGCTTGCCAGAAGCATAGAACACTTTGTGTCTCGTGATGCCATGGATATAGAAGGTCTCGGTCCCTCCATAGTAGATAAGTTTTTTGAAAGCGGACTTATAAAAAGCAGTGCAGACCTATACAAATTGCAGATAGAAGATATAGCTGCTCTGGACAAAATGGGTCAGAAAAGTGCGGAAAACTTAATTGCCTCTCTGGAAAAATCCAAAGGCAATGATATGCCCAGACTTCTTTTTGGTTTGGGTATACGCCACATAGGTCTTGGCGCTGCAAAGAAGATTTCCAAGGCAGTGGGAAGCATAGATGCCCTTTTTGACATAACCACAGAGGAGCTTTGCACCATAGAAGATGTAGGCTCTATTATGGCAGAAAGCCTTGTGGATTATTTCCAAAGAGAAAGCACAAGGGAGCTTGTAGATTCTCTCAAGGCTTCCGGCGTAAATATGCAAAACCTTGCTTCAGAGGAAAAAGAAGGCTCTGCTTTAGATGGCCTCACCTTTGTAATTACAGGCACTCTTCCCACCATGGGCAGAAAGGAAGCCACCGAGCTTATTGAGGCAAACGGAGGCAAGGTTACAGGCTCCGTATCCAAAAAAACCGATTACCTTCTTGCCGGTGAAGAGGCAGGAAGTAAGCTTGATAAGGCAAATTCTTTGGGTGTAAAAGTGATTTCCGAAGAAGAACTTTATCAACTTTTGGGATGATTTTAAATATAATATACAAAAAACAAAAGAAAATTTGGATATATCCAACAAAATGCGGGAAAAGTACTTGCGTACTACCCGCATTTTATGTATAATGGGTATAAATTTTTTCTATGGCTGATTATAGAAAAAAACTATATCAAGAAAATATGACGGAGGAAAACGATATGAATAGAGTATACAATTTTTCTGCAGGACCTTCTGCATTGCCCCTTGAGGTACTTGAAAAAGCACAGGCAGAGCTTGTGTGTCATGGTACATCAGGTATGTCAGTTATGGAGATGAGCCATCGATCAGCTGCATATCAGGCTATTATAGATGAATGTGAAGCGTCATTAAGAAAACTTCTTGCAATTCCCGATAATTACAAGGTGCTGTTTTTACAGGGCGGAGCTTCCAGCCAGTTTGCAATGGTACCGCTTAATCTTTTTAATAAGTCCAAAAAGGCAGACTGTGTTCTTACCGGCCTTTGGGCAAAGAAGTTTGCCAAGGAAGCAGGCAGATATGGTGGTGTAAAAATTGTTGGAACTTCCGAAGACAAGACTTTCTCATATATTCCTAAGCTCAATAAGGCAGACTTCAGACCCGATGCGGATTTCTTCCACATCACATACAATAATACAATTTATGGCACAAAGTTTGCTAAGCTTCCTGATGTGGGCGATGTTCCACTTATTGCAGATATGTCCTCTTCCATACTCAGTGAGCCTGTAGATGTAAGTAAATTTGGTATAATTTACGCCGGTGCGCAGAAGAATATGGGCCCGGCGGGGCTTACTGTTGTAATAATCCGCGAGGATTTAATCGGAAATGCAATGGACATTACACCTACCATGTTTAACTACGAAACACATTCCGAAAACGGTTCCATGTTTAACACTCCTCCCACCTTTGCAATCTATATTTGCTCGCTGGTGTGCAAGTGGCTTGAAGATTTAGGGGGACTTCAGGCAATGAAGGCTATCAATGAAGAGAAGGCTGCCATTCTTTATAATTATCTGGATAGCTCCGAAATGTTCAGAGCTACTGTTGAAAACAAAGAAGACCGTTCTCTTATGAACATTCCTTTTGTAACAGATAACGATGAATTAAATGCAAAGTTTATAAAGGAAGCTACAGCTGCCGGTTTTGTAAACTTAAAGGGTCACAGAAGCGTTGGCGGTATGAGAGCAAGCATATACAACGCAATGCCTGTTGAAGGCGTAAAGGCTCTTGTAGACTTTATGAAGAAGTTTGAAACAGAAAATAAATAAAGGATTGATAAAAATGTACGAAGTATTAACATTAAATAAAATAGCAAAATGCGGTCTTGATATGCTTGACAGCGATATCTTCCAAGTGACCGAAGCTGCGGAAAATCCCGATGCGGTAATCCTTCGAAGCTTCAATATGCACAATATGGAAATTCCCAAAAGCCTTATGGCTGTGGCAAGAGCCGGCGCAGGCGTAAACAATATTCCTGTGGACAAAATGAGCGAACTTGGCATTCCGGTGTTCAATACTCCCGGTGCCAACGCCAATGCCGTTGCCGAGATGGCTCTTGCAGGACTTCTTCTTGCATCCCGCAAAATAACCGACTCTGTAGAGTGGGCAAAGACCCTCAAAGGTCAGGGTGACGAAGTGCCCAAGCTTGTGGAAAAAGGAAAGTCCGCTTTTGTAGGACCCGAACTCTACGGCAAAACTCTTGGTGTTGTGGGTCTTGGCGCAATCGGCGTAATGGTGGCAAACCTTGCCGATGCTCTGGGTATGAAGGTAATAGGCTACGACCCGTATATATCTGTAGATGCTGCCTGGAAGCTTTCCCGCAATGTAAAGAAATCCTCCGATCTTGGGGCGATGGTTTCTGCTTGTGATTATGTTACAATGCATCTTCCCTTAAACGATGCCACAAGAGGCATGGTAAACGAAGCCCTCTTTGAACAGATGGCAGACGGCGTAAGACTTCTCAACTTCTCCAGAGGAGAACTTGTGGATAACGCCGCTCTCAAAGATGCTCTGGAAAAAGGCAAGGTTGCTTGCTATGTTACAGATTTCCCCTCAGAGGAAACCCTTGCACTTCCCAACACAGTAAACATTCCTCATCTTGGTGCTTCCACTCCGGAATCCGAAGACAACTGTGCTGTTATGGCTGCAAAGGAACTTTCCGACTTTATGCTGTACGGTAACATTAAAAATTCTGTAAACTTCCCAAATTGCGAAATGGCTATGGAAGGCAAATACAGAGTTACAATAGCTCACAAAAATATTCCCAATATGCTTACTCGTTTTGCAGGTATATTTGCAGATGCGTCCATCAACATAAACAATATGATGAACAAGAGTAAGAAAGAAAATGCATACACTATCCTGGATGTTGATCAAATCCCCGATTCTGTGGAACATCAGATTGAGCAGGTAGAAGGTGTGCACAAAGTCAGAGTTATAGTGGGTAATTAATTTATTCCCATTATAATAACCTCAACGGAGCAGGTTTAGTTGTGTTTACCTGCTCCGTTCTTTTGTATTGTTGCAAGAATGATTGGGTTATATGCCAAGGTAATAAATAAAAAACACCAACTATCCAATTGCTCGGATGATTGGTGTTTTGTTTTGCCATAAAATATTATCACCCTTTAACTCTGTTGTATATTTCCATAAAGCATTCTTCGTCTATCACGCCTACGCCGTCGGCAATAACATGGCTTCCGCCAAGGTCTGTAAGACCTCCAAGAACACCGGAGTGGTCTGTACCGCCGGATTTGTAGAGGTTGTATTTTGCCGCAAGCTCCAAAAGAATCTTGCTGTCTTCCTCTGTAAGGCTGGGGTGATTTACTTCCACGCCGTCAATGCCCATTTCCACAAGGCCGGGTATATATTGGAGCTGTTCGTGGGGGTGAGCAAGTATTGCCACACCGCCTGCATCGTGGATGGCTTCTATGGTTTCTTCCACTGTGGGCATGGGGCGGTTTATGATGGGAGCAAGCTCCTCTTCACGATCCTCTCTCCAACCGAAATCCGGGAAGAATTCCATGTATTGATCCTGGGTTGCCAGGCCTTTTTCTTTCAAAACTACAAATATCTGATTGTTGCAAAGATAGTCGTTGTTGGGGTATCTTGCAACAACATCTTCCCAGGTAATGCCCTTGTCCTTGAGCCAGCCGTTTTCCACGGATCTGTCGAAGAGGATTTTGCTTCGTATACGCTCGCGAGAGGATGTTTTTTCAAAAAGCTCTGTAATTTTGCTGTTATTTGTGTCAAAGTCAAGCCCTACAATATGGAAGTGTGTATCAAATCCGTCTGCATCAAATTCTGTTCCCGTAAGGCACAAAAGTCCGTGCTTTCTTGCGGCTCTGTGCATAAAGTAGCTACCCTTGCAGGTATCGTGATCTGTAAGGGCAATTGCTTTGTGTCCTTGCTTTACTGCAAGAGCGCAAAGCTCTTCGGGAGTGTATTGACCGTCGGAAAAAGTTGAATGCATATGAAGATTGGCAAACATACATATCACCTCAAAAAGTTTTGTTTATTTCATTATAGAATCACAGTAGACAAAAGTCAATAAAAAGAAGTTTTATTCCGTTGACGGGTTGTTTGCACAGGTGATATAATATAGATAATCTCAATAAAAAGGAGAAGATAAAATGTTTCAGACAGAAATGAGAAACCCTAATACCATAAATATAGACAAGGCTTCCTCTCTTGAGATAGCACAGCTTATGAGCAAAGAGAACCGCCGTGTAAACGATGCTATTGACGAAGCTGCAGAAAGCATTGCAAAGGCAATAGATATGGCTGCAGAAGCTATTGCCAATGGTGGCAGACTTGTGTACATAGGTGCAGGCACATCGGGTAGACTTGGTGTACTTGATGCCGCAGAGTGTCCTCCCACCTTTGGGGTGGATGCCAATACTGTAGTGGGTATCATTGCCGGTGGCTACGATTGTCTTGTAAGCGCTTCCGAAGGCGCCGAGGACAACTGGGATGCGGCAATAGCTGACCTCAAGGCGATTAATTTGACCGGCAAAGATGTGGTTGTGGGTATATCTGCTTCGGGAAATGCCGACTATGTAATAAGCGCTCTGGAATGCATCAAGAGTCTTGGCGGTGGCGCGGTATCGCTTTGCTGTAATCCCGAAGGCAAGATAAATGATGTGGCTCATGTTGCTATAGTAACTCAAACAGGCCCCGAGGTAATAACCGGCTCCACAAGACTTAAGGCAGGCACAGCTCACAAGCTTGTGCTCAATATGCTCTCCACCGGAGCTATGATAAAAACAGGCAAAGTATACGAAAACTATATGATAAATGTTCGCCCTGTAAACAAAAAGCTCCGTGACCGTTGCATACGAATTGTAAGAGATATATCCGGTGCGGATTACGAAACCTCCGAAAAGGCGCTGGACGAAGCTTGTGGCAACATCAAGAATGCTGTGGAAGCTATAAGAAGATAAACTGCTTTCAAAGGAGAAATAAAAATGGCAAAGGTAGAAAACTACAACGGTTATCCTGCCATTATGGTGGATGGCAAGCCCTATCCGCCAATGATGGCAACCATACGAACAAATAATCGCGACCATATGATTATTGACGAAGAGTATTACAAAAACCTTGGCAAAAGCGGCATTAAAATATACTTTTTAATCTGCGATACCGAGTGGCTTAAGCCCCAAGGCTTCAATATGTTTTGCGAAGAAGCGGAAAAGCTCCTTAAGGCTGTTCCCGATGCATATATAATGGTTCGTATAGGGATGCATCCCACACCAGAGTGGTGCGAGGAAAACCCCGACGAAACCCTTACCTACAGCGACGGCATAAAGAAGCCCATGCATCTTTACACCGAGTCCTACGAGGCAGAGTACCCCGCAATGTATTCTCTCTGCTCTGAAAAATGGCGTCACGATGCGGGAGATGCTCTTTTAGATATGGTAAAGAAGATAAAGGCACTTCCTTATGGTGACAGAGTTATTGGCTATTTCTTTGCGGCAGGTGGTACCAGCGAATGGTACTACATGACGCCCAGTGAGTACACCTCCAAAACCACCGTTTGCGACAGCGGTGGATGGGAACAAACCGGAGATTTCGATTTTGACGATGTATATGCGGATCTAAGCCCTGCCTTTAAAAAGAGCTTTTCGGTGTACCTTAAAAATATCTACGGCACAAACGAAGCTCTAAGAAAAGCCTGGAATGACGAAACTGCAGATATAGACAATCCCACCATTCCCGATTGCACAGCCCGTTACTATGTAAACGGTGTGGATTACGACATAGCCCATCCCGCCAAACTGTGGGCAAACTCAGGCCCTCCGGAGCCTCCCACAAACGGCACAAATATAGGACATTTCCTTGACATTAAAAAGCATAGAGATGTATTTGATTTCTATCGTGCATGGCACATTGGTGTGGCAGAGTCTGTGGTGTATTTCGGCAATGTGGTTAAGTCCCATGATGAAGGACTTCTGACCGGTGCTTTCTATGGCTCTGCAGGCAGTAACAAGCCTTTTTCCATGGGTCAGATTGGCGGCGTTACCAATATATTGAACTCCGGCAAAATAGACTTCCTTGCATCCCCCGGTGTGTACGAAAACCGTCAGCCCGGTGGCTTTGTAGGTCAAAGACAGGTGCCGGATTCCTATGCGCTGAGAAATACCATCTTCATTGTGGAAGAAGATGCCAGAACACATTTTGAAAATCCCTATTATGCCAAGTATATGGAGCTTTTCTCCATGGAAGACTCCATCACCATATTAAAGAGAGAATTTGGCAGAAACATCTGTCAGAATCTGCAGGCTTGGTGGTTCGACCAGATTATCGGCGGCAAAAGATATAAGCACGAGGACATATATGCTCTCTTTGAAAAACAACAGAAAATAGCTCACGAAGCCTACAATAAAGACAGAATAAAGAATTCGGAAATAGCCTTTATCTATGACGAAGAAAGCTATCACGTGGTGGCAGAAGAAACCACCCACCAGATGGTGGAGCTTTTCAGAAACTATGAAATAGACATCATAGGTGCTCCCTGCGACAGATACTATCACAACGATATGGCAGACCCCAATATGCCGGACTACAAGCTCTATGTGTTTATGAACACTTTTTTCCTTAGTGACAAGGAAAGGGAAGACATAAAGAAAAAGCTTAGCAAAAACAACGCAACCGCACTCTTTATGTATGGCTCAGGACTTATAAATCCCGACAGGGACGATATGCTTAGCCCTGCCAATGTTTCCGACCTTACAGGCTTTGACATAACCATGGAGGATGGCATATTTGCCGGTATGATGAAGTTTTGCAAAACTTCGGAAAACTCCATCGCCAAGGCTATGGACAAGGGCGAAATATACGGCGACTTCAAACGCAAGATGTGGCTCAATGTAAGTAGCTATATGAATGACATCAAAAAGTCCAAGGTTCATCTGTACCCGGGCTTGTTTGCAGAGGATGGTGAAAGCATAGCCTACTTCCTGGACTCCCGCAAGAGCAGTATCAACATAAAGGAATGTGACGGATTTACATCAATCTACTGCGGAACCAAGTTCTTAAGCGCCGATGTAATAAAGGAGATTGCCCGCTTTGCAGGTTGCCACATTTACTCGGATACCGATGATGTGCTCTATGTCAACAAGGACTATGTTACCATTCACGCCGCAAAGAGTGGCACCAAGACAATACACCTTCCCAAAAAGGCTTCGGCATTTGAAGTGTACGAAGAGAAGTATTATTCGGAAAATTCGGAAAGTATAGTAGTTGAAATGCTGAAAGGCGAAACAAAAATGTTTGAGTTGAAATAATCACAAGGCGAAATAAATAAGATGCAGAATGTTTGTTCTGCATCTTATTTTCTTATAATCAGGTTTAATTTACATTCTCCTTTTTATTGGAGTTCTATTATTTCTTTTTTTCCTTTTTTAGCATATTCAAGAGTTTTAAAAGCTCCTCCCCAACCGTGTTTGACATAGCAGATAACACAGTCGGAATTATCGACCATCCATCTGTTTCTATGAGAAATTGCAAATCTAAGAGGAATGTTTTCAAGAGAGGGATATATGGACTCGTCATAAATTTGAGTGTCAAAAGGTTTGTTGATATATGGAGTAACAAAGATTATTTTAATGTGCGGATAAGTTGCTTTCAGTTTTTTTAATGTTTTTGCACAAATATAGTCAAATTTCCCATATCCACCCAGATAAAAGATTTTGGCTCCAAACTGTATTTTCTCTGTTAATACAGTATGTAATTTTTTGATAATATCTTTGCCATACACCTCTTTGGCATGACCACAAAATGTTATCTTCATGAATATCATCTCCGTTTATGGATAAATTATAAGGGAATATCCCTTAAAAGTCAATAAGGGATATTCCCTTATGCTAATCTCTTTATGAGGTGAGTATTTTGAAAAACCGTATAAGAGATATGCGTGAAGACAGAGATTTGTCGCAGAAGGCAATAGCTGATATGCTTCACATTCATCAGACAACATACTCGGATTACGAATTAGGAAATTTGAATGTTCCTGTTTCTGTTCTGAGTTTGCTTGCGGACTTTTATGATACAAGCATTGACTATCTTGTTGGGCGTACAAATATCAAAAAACCGTATAGATAATTTGGAAAAACAGAAAACCGGTCTGCTTAGCAGACCGGTTTGTTGTATAACGAAAACCACGCGATAGTCGCGTGGTTCAATAGAGGTTAACCGATGAGAAAAAATCCTCCATTTGTGTTAAAATAAAAAAGACCTGCCAGTCAAAAATAACACAAATGGAGGATTTCAAATGAATAAAACCGATACGAACAGTTTAGCACATACGAAATGGAATTGCAAGTACCACATAGTTTTTGCGCCTAAGTATAGAAGACAAGTTTTTTACGAAGAAAAAAGATTAGAGATAAGAGAAATATTACGAAAATTATGTCAATGGAAAGGTGTAGAAATTATAGAAGGAGAAGTATGCCCAGACCATATACATATGATGGTGAGTATCCCGCCCAAAATGAGCATTTCGGGATTTATGGGGTATTTAAAGGGAAAGAGCGCATTGCTGATATTTCAAAAATGGGGGAATATGAAATTTGCATACCGAAATCGTGAATTTTGGTGCAAGGGATATTATGTTGATACCGTGGGGAAAAACACGAAAGCCATACAAGAATATATAGCAGAACAATTAAAAATGGATAAAGAAAGCGATCAGCTAAGTATGTTTGACCCACGGGACCCATTTATGGGTAATAAGTAGCAGTTGAATGGCTGGCAGGCCAATAAAAAGCGCACTTGTGCGCAGCCAGTAAAGGGTAGGGCTATGCCCGAAAATGAAATACCCCCCGTTATACGGGGGGATATTTATTTATTTTTAGAAAATTACTTCGATTGTTACTTCTTTTTTGTCCTTAATCATTTCTGCAGGTACAAAGTTAGTGTCAAGCTTAACACCATCTACAATTACAGCCTTTGCTCTTGCATCCTTTTGGGGAAGCTTGGGGCACACAAGCTTGCATTCGGTGCCTCTGTATTTTCTTGTCATTTCAAATCCATCCCAGCTGTTGGGTATGCAAGGGTCTATCATTATGCCGTCGTAGTCGGGACGGAAACCTAAGATGTGCTGTGTTACGGCAAAGTACATCCAGGATGCAGTACCTGTAAGCCAGGAGTTGGAGCCTGCACCAAAACGAGGATGAGCAGGTCCCAGCATTGCAGAACCGTATACATAAGGCTCTGTAAGGGTTCTGTCGGATATGTCATTTCTTCTTGCAGGAAGGCTTGCCTTGTATATTTCAAAGGCTTCGTCATTTCTGCCGAGAATTGTTTCGGCAATTACCGCCCAGGTGTTTGCGTGGCAGAACACACCGCCGTTTTCCTTTACACCGTTGCTCATTGCAAAGAAGCTCTTCTTTTCGGGAGCGTACTTGGGCGAAGCGTTGGAGTGAGATATAAGACCAAACTCGCAGAAAAGCTGCTTGTATACTTCGTCAAAAGCAGAGTTTGCTTCTTCCTTGCTGGGAAGTCTGGAAAGTACAGACCAGGACTGGGGATTTAAGAACACATTATTTGTTTCATCTTCCTGCGTACCAAACTTTTCGCCGTTGTCAAGGAATGCTCGGAGGAACCACTTGCCGTCCCAAAGCACGTGATATTTTTCTTTGCACCAATCATAGTATTCTTCTGCCCATTTGAAGCTTTCGGTGTCTTTTGTGGCTGTGAAAAGCTGTTTCAATTCGTAGAGCGCGTGACCAAGCTGGAAGAATACAAATCCGGATTCTGCCTTGCCGTCTTTGTGAATCCAGAATATACTGTCGTTCCAGTCGTTGTTGAGGAACAAGGGTATGCCGTGGGCACCCAAGTGATTTCTTGTAAATTCAAGACCTCTCATAAGGTGCTCTTTTACTGTGCCTTCGCCACCATCCACAAAGGGAACCATTTCGTCAAGGAAGCCGTAGTCGCCGGTTTCACGGATGTAGGTACATACGGAGAAAATAGACCATATGTGGTCATCGGAACGGTTACCGCCTCTGGATTCTTTTGTGGCGGGGAAGTACAGGTCGCGGGCGTTACCATCCTGACGCTGTATGGATAAAAGAAGCTTTATTCTTTCTTTTGCCTTTTCGGGTATGGCGTGCATTACACCAAGTACATCCTGCATGCTGTCTCTGAAGCCCCAACCGCGAACTATGCCTCTTTCGTAGTAGGATATAAATCTTGACCAATCAAAGGTCATTTTGCACTGATATGCATGCCAGATGTTAATCATCTTGTTTACATCATCATCGGGAGTATTTATCTGACACTGGGAAATGTGGTTAGCCCATTTTTCCTTTATGGCTGCAAGATCTTTTTCGGCAGCTTCTTTGTTGGTTGCTTCCAAAACAAGAGCCTTGGCATCGGCTTTGTTTCGAACTGTGCCAAGTGTTACAATAAAGTCGGTGGATTCATCCTTTTTGAGTGTCATTGTAGAGGACAACGCACCGCAAGCATTGTCGGCGTTTTCGTCTTTGCAGGAGAGCACACCTGCTTCTATGGACACGGGCTTTTGCTCATTGCTGTATACACCCACAAAGCGGTCTCTGGAACATTCGTAGCCGTCCACGGGAAGGCTTGTGCCTGTTACACCGTATATAAGACCGGTGGTGCACATTTCCGCCGCAGGGTCACAGATTATTACATCGTCTATGCATTGGCATATGGTTTCGTATCTTGCCCATTCGCAGGTAAGGTCAATGTTTGCATTCCAGTAGGAAAACTCTACATAGGAGAATATTTTGAGCTTTCTGTCTCTGCCGGATACATTCTTTAATTTGCAGTTCCACACTTCATAGCTTTTGCCTTCGGGTATGAAGTATGTTATCTCCGATTCAATGCCGTAGTAGGAGCCTTTAATGGTGGTGTAGCCAAGGCCGTGTCTGCATTCGTAGAAGTCGGGCTTTGCCATTACGGGCTGCCAGGTGGGAGACCAGTATTCTCCTGTTTCCATGTCCTTTATATATATGTATTTTCCGGGTCTGTCCATGGGCATGGTGTTGTAGCGGTAACGGGTAATTCGTCTGTTACCGGGGTCTCCGTCAAAGGAAAGACCACCTGCGTTGTTGGATATAATGCAGCTGTAACCGCCGTTGCCAAGGTAGTTGAACCAAGGTGTGGGGGTGTCCGGACGGGTTATTACATATTCTTTGTTTTCTACATCAAAATAACCATAATTCATTTTTCATTTTCCTTTCTTAATAATCATTATTAAATGCCGTAAGGCTTTTTTAAAC
>JAEIGA010010607.1_pt1 | contig 13977 bp, 9 predicted proteins | sample 9270691 | NCBI WGS metagenome assembly JAEIGA01 (sample SAMN17057246, study PRJNA624740) | gut metagenome | biome: biome; isolation source: fecal sample | host: Bos grunniens | place: China: Xizang | collected 2019 | reverse complement strand
CAAGAACTCATCGCGTGAGAGGTCGGTTTTCTTAATGCCTTGAGCAGCGAGGCGGTTGACCACCTTAGCTTCGGTAGCGATAGAGGCGTGGTCGGTGCCAGGCACCCAACATGCGTTGAAACCCATCATACGTGCACGACGCACGAGGATGTCTTGAATAGTGTTGTTGAGCATGTGGCCCATGTGGAGCACACCTGTTACGTTTGGTGGTGGGATAACTATTGTGTAAGGCTTACGACCATCAGGTTTGCTTGAGAAAAGTGCGTGGTCAAGCCAATATTGATACCATTTTTGTTCTACGTCTTGTGGATTGTATTTACTTGCTAATTCCATAAGTTAATGTATAGTGATTAGTTATTAGTTATTAGTTAGTAGTTATTAGTTCGTCAACGGTCAACAGTTGGTTACGGTCTATCGACCGTTGTCTGTTAACTATTGACATGAACGAAGTGAGTTTTATCGTACGGCAATGATGCTATCGACAACGAATTCGCTGACGCCACGCCATACGAGAGGGTTGAGGTACTCTTTGTAGTGGAGTTCGACCTCTTTGCCTGAGCAGCGCATAAGCGAGTCGGCAATGGCTTCGTCGGTTACAGAGAATTGGAACTCATAGCTTTGTATGCCTGTGGCAACACCATTAGAGGTTTGTCCTTTGAAACCTGATTGAATGAGTTTGCCTTCGTATGTTTTGAAAATATAGCCTTTGTGGACCATATAGTTGAGTTCGCCAGCTTTTACGCCTTCACCAAATACGAAGAAGTATTGGAAATAGATGACTCCTGCAATGACCAATACTGCGATTAGCGATATGATACCGATTATTTTTGCTTTCATAGTTTGTATATTTTTTGTCAACAGTCTATAGTCAACAGTCTATGGTATGTCGTCTGTTGACATGACTGAAGGGAGTTTATTGTCTGTTGACTTTATATATTCAAAAATTTTGCCAAAGTTTATCGTTTAATATCTCGCGAAGACAATCTACACAAAGGCAATCGGCATAATTCTCGGCGATATATTTACACACTTCGGGTGTTAGTTGCACAGAGGCGCATTGGCATTTGGTTATATCATCATTGTGTCGGCAGATGAATTTCTTGCCACAACGAGGACACGTTTTTTCTTGCATATTTTTATTTGTTACTTTTGTGACCAAAAATTATATGTTACTTTTGTCATTGCGCAAAAGTAACCAAAACGCTAGTGTTGTGCTTAAAAACGCTAAAGTCTAGTAATAAATCCTACAGCGATTTAAACTCGGGCGGTCTTTTCTGCTCTATAAAATTCTGATGTTTGCCCGTGAGTCTTGCACTTCGTTGTTGACCTGTGTAACCTCGCCAGAAATCGCTGCTTAACGGATTGATTACTATCCTTTTTTTAGCGTTTTTAAGGCAAGGCACTTGAAATTGCTCATTGTGCATTATGCATTGTGCATTGTGAATTGTGCATTATGCATTAGATAAGGTCGCAGAGGTTGGCGTTGCTAACGGTAATTAAATCGGTTGGGGCGATTTGGATTTGTAGGCCACGCACGCCTGCGCTAATATATATATGGTCGAAATCGGCGGCTGTGGTGTGGATATAGGTCGGGAATGGCTTTTTCATGCCAATAGGCGAACAGCCTCCACGGATGTAGCCCGTAGTGGGTAGGAGCTCTTTCATTGGTATGAGGTCGCAATGCTTATTGCCACTCATCTTTGCTGCTTTCTTCAAATCAACCTCGCAATTGCCCGGAATGACACAAACGAAATAGCCCGATTTGTCGCCTTTGAGCACGAGGGTTTTGAACACCTGTTCGATGTCTTCACCAAGGCTTTCGGCAACATGTCCGGCATCAAGATGTTGCTCATCCACTTGGTAAGGGATGAGTTGATAGTTGATTTTCTTTTGGTCGAGTAGGCGAGCAGCGTTAGTCTTGCTGATTTTTGCCATTACTCGCTGATTTTGTTCATATCTTCAATAAGAGCGAGAGTAGCTGCGTTGAAGTCTTGAATCAATGCACCGTAGTATTGTTTTACGCGTTTAGGGTCTTTTGTACCTTCTGGGTGGTTAGCACGTGCAATGAATTCATCGTTGATTTCGATGATGCGTGCAGCAAATGTGTCAAGAGTTGTGTTGTCGAATTTTGGAAGTACGAGGTTACAGATAATACATTCGTCCATCAATTGTCCGAGAATAGCACGGATTTGTTTTTTGAGAGTTCTACGATTTGCCATATTTTTAGATTTTTAGTAGTGAGTAGTGAGTAGTGAGAATCCTTATTCTTTACTCCCTGCTCCTTAGTTAAATTATTCTTCCGAGAAGTGAACGAGCACTTTGCGGTATGTGTTGAATATCTTTGATTTAGATACGAAGCCGATGTATTTGTCTTTTTCATCAACTACAGGGAGATTCCAAGCTCCTGTGTTTTCGAATATATCCATTACTTTGTCCATCGACATATTAGATACTATACGACCAGGAGGCATAGTCATCAAGTCTTGTACTGTGTATCGATTATATAATTCAGGGCGGAACATGATGTTGCGCACTTCGTCGAGCGATACTACACCTACGAAACGTCCTGTTTTAGGATTTACTACAGGAAATAGGTTGCGATGTGATTTTGAGATAACCTTTACGAGTTCGCCGAGTGTAGCTTCTGGAGTTACGATTGCGAAGTCGGTTTCAATCACATTGTCCATCTTCATGAGCGTGAGCACTGCGCGGTCTTTGTGGTGAGTGAGCAATTCGCCTTTTTGAGCAAGACGCATAGCATAGAGCGAGTGGCGTTCGAAAATGATGATTGTAAGGTAGGCAACTACCGAAGTAATCATGAGAGTCATAAATAGGTCGTAGCCACCTGTGAGCTCGGCGATAAGGAATGTACCTGTAAGAGGTGCGTGCATTACGCCCGACATAAGACCAGCCATACCTGCAAAAGCAAAGTTTTGATGAGGCACTGGTAAGCCAATAATATTTAATGCTTCGGCAACAACAAAACCTGTGATACAGCCCACAAAGAGTGATGGCGCAAATATACCACCAGTACCACCAGCTCCGTTAGTAGCTGCAGAAGCAAATATTTTGAAGAAAATAATTAGCGAGAGATAGAGTAGTATTGCCCAAGATTCGAAGCGAAATTCGTAAAGGAATGATTGATTGAATAGGTTATAACATTCGCCAGTGAGGAGGGCGTTGATGGTGTCGTAACCCTCACCATAGAGAGGTGGAAAGAGGAAGATTAAACCGCCAAGCATAAGACCTCCGACTGCTATTTTTTTGTACGGAGTTTTAAGACGACGGAATATACCTTCGAGCCAATTCATTCCACGTGTGAAGTATAGAGAAATCAATCCGCAGGCAACCCCGAGTAGAAGGAGATAAGGCACGCGGTCGAGGGTGAATGGGGCGTAGTTGTCAAAACGGAACATAACCTCATTGCCCATGAAGAAATAAGAGAAGGCAGTAGCTGTAACTGAAGCTATGAGCAAAGGTACAATTGATGTCATTGTGAGGTCCATCAATAATACCTCCATAACGAATGCCACACCAGCGATGGGGGCTTTGAAGATGCCACCTACGGCGCCAGCAGCACCACAACCTACGAGAAGCATGAGGGTGCGTTGGTCGAGTTTGAAGAATTGTCCGAGATTAGAGCCTATGGCAGAACCTGTTAATACAATAGGAGCTTCAGCTCCGACCGAACCACCAAAACCGATAGTGATACTTGATGCAACTATTGACGACCAACAGTTGTGGAGTTTGATTATAGCTTTATGTTGAGAAATTGCGTAGAGAATTTTGGTAACACCATGAGAGATGTCGTCTTTTACGATGTATTTCACAAACAACGAAGCAATGATGATACCAACTGCAGGGAAAGCAAGATACCAATAGTTCAAAGAGTCGTTAGCCATCAGTGATTTAACGATATTTTGAACAAAGTGTATCGAACTTTTGAGTAAGAAAGCTGCGAGTGCACATCCAAGACCTGTAATGAAAGCAAGTATTAGGATAAATTGCTTGTCTTTGATGTGTTTTTCGCGTAAATCTAAAAGTTTTTGGTATATATTATCAATATTAGGAATGTTCATTTTGAATAATAGAGAGTAATAAGTTGTAAGATCTATCGGGTTAGATTTTACATAGAAATAAAAGTCTTTTTATTTATTTTATGAATTGCTATTTAGATGCAAAGTTACAAAAAAATATTAATAAAGCAAACAAAGTTAATATCAAATACTAACTTTTTTGTTTTTGTGATGTTGAAATGATGCTATAGTGTTATTTTTTTAAGGTAATTGATATTTTTTTTGTATAATTATAAAGGAGATAATTTTCAATTTTAGGGTGCGTTTTGGGGAGTTTTGTAGTGTTTATTGGAGGTGTTGATATGTTAATAACTTTTGTAAAAAAAAGTTGTTTTTTCTTTTGCTATGTTGTAAAAAAATAGTATTTTTGCAAGGTTATTTGCTGTGAGAAGTGTGCTGTTTTGGAAAACTTTTTTGAAAATGATTTACAAAAAGATATCTAAAATGTGAAAGTTGAAAGTTGAGAGATTAAAGAGTAATTAGTAATTAATTTAGTAATAAAATTTCATATTTCTTATTATTTATTCTCTACTTCTCACTCCTAACTCCTAACTCCTAACCATTAACTAACAACTAATAACTAATAACTAATAACTAAACATTAAGATATACCGTGGAACCTAAAAAAATCAATGAAGATGAGGCTCGTGTGGCTTCGAAAGAGTACTTTGGTGGCGATGAATTAGCTGCTCAAGTATGGGTAAATAAGTATGCCTTAAAAGATTCGCAAGGCAATTTGTATGAACGTACGCCTGCTGATATGCACTGGCGTTTGGCAAATGAGATTGCGCGCATTGAGAGTAAATATCCTAATCCGCTCAGCGCACAACAGTTATTCGATTTGTTCGACCACTTCCGTTATATCGTGCCTCAAGGTAGTCCGATGACGGGTATTGGCAATAATTTCCAAGTGTCATCGTTGTCAAACTGCTTCGTGATTGGTGTGGACGGTTTGGCTGACTCGTATGGTGGTATTTTCAAAATCGACGAAGAGCAAGTGCAATTGATGAAACGTCGTGGTGGCGTGGGTCATGATTTGAGCCATATTCGTCCTGAAGGTTCGCCTGTGAAGAATTCGGCGTTGACATCAACAGGTATCGTACCATTTATGGAGCGTTATTCTAACTCAACTCGTGAGGTGGCTCAAGGTGGTCGTCGTGGTGCATTGATGTTGTCGGTGGCGATTAAACACCCTGACTCTGAGAAATTCATTGATGCTAAAATGGTGCAAGGCAAAGTGACAGGTGCAAATGTGTCGGTGAAGATTGATGATGACTTTATGTGTGCTGTTGAGAGCGAAGAGGAATATATACAGCAATATCCTGTATATTCGAATGAGCCAATAGTAACTAAAAAGACAAATGCTAAGGCTTTGTGGGACAAGATTATTCACAACGCATGGAGTAGCGCTGAGCCTGGTGTATTGTTCTGGGATACTATTTTGCGTGAGTCGGTGCCTGATTGTTATGCCGACCTTGGTTATCGTACTGTGTCAACTAACCCTTGTGGCGAAATTCCTTTGTGCCCTTACGATAGTTGTCGTTTGTTGGCTATCAACCTATATTCATACGTAGAGAATCCGTTTACGGCAGAGGCTCGTTTCAATTTCGACTTGTTCCGTAAACATGTAGGTTTGGCTCAACGTATCATGGATGATATTATCGACCTTGAGATTGAGAAAATTGAGAAGATACTCGAAAAAATACAATCAGACCCAGAGGATAATATCGTGAAACGCACTGAGTATGAATTGTGGGAAAAGATTATGCACAAAACATTGAAGGGGCGTCGTACAGGTGTAGGTGTAACAGCCGAAGGCGATATGTTGGCTGCATTGGGATTGCGTTATGGAACTGAGGAGGCTACAGAATTTTCGGAAAAAGTGCATAGTGTGATAGCTGTTGAGGCTTATCGTTCGAGCGTGCAGATGGCAAAAGAGCGTGGTGCGTTTGAAGTATATGATGCTAAACGTGAGGAGAATAACCCATTCGTAGCTCGTATCAAATCGCAAGATGCAGCGTTGTATGATGAGATGGTTAAATATGGTCGTCGTAATATTGCATGTTTGACTATTGCGCCTACAGGTACAACAAGTATCATGACACAGACAACTTCGGGTATCGAGCCTACATTTATGCCTGTGTATAAACGTCGTAGGAAAGTGAACCCTAATGATGTGAATGTACGTGTTGACTTTGTTGACCCAGAAGGTGATGCATTCGAAGAATATATTGTGTTCCACCACAAATTCGCAGAATGGATGCGCGTGAATGGTATTGACACAGAGAAAAACTATACACAAGAGGAGTTGGATGAGATTATTGCTCGTTCACCTTATTATAAAGCAACGTCTAACGATATTGACTGGTTGCAAAAAGTGAAGATGCAAGGTCGTGTACAGAAATGGGTTGACCACAGTATTAGTGTGACAATCAATTTGCCTGCTACTGCTACCGAAGAGTTGGTATCGCAACTATACCTCGAGGCTTGGAAATCAGGTTGTAAAGGATGTACTATCTATCGCGATGGTTCTCGTTCAGGTGTATTGGTGTCGGTATCGAAAAAAGATGATGAGAAGAAAGACGATAAACGTTGCGTATGCTTCTCTATGTCAGAGTATGAACGTCCAAAAGAGTTGAATTGTGATATCGTGCGATTCCAGAATAAAAAAGAAAAATGGATTGCATTCGTAGGTTTGAAAGATGGTCGTCCTTATGAAATCTTTACAGGTATTGCCGACGATGAAGAGGGTATTTTGTTGCCTAAATCAGTGACAGAGGGTAAGATTATTAAGACAGAAGATGAAGAAGGAAATCGTCGCTACGACTTTCAATATAAGAATACTCGTGGTTATAAGACTACAGTCGAAGGACTTTCGCACAAATTCGATAAAGAGTATTGGAACTATGCAAAATTGATTTCGGGCGTGTTGCGTTATGGTATGCCTATTGACCAAGTAGTGAAATTGGTAGGTAGTCTTCAATTGGATAGCGAGTCAATCAACACTTGGAAAGCTGGTGTAGAACGCGCATTGAAGAAATATATCCCTGATGGCACACAAATGACATCTATGGAGTGTCCTGAATGTCATCAACATACAATTGTGATGAAAGAGGGTTGCCTCGTTTGTAGCAATTGCGGATACTCTAAATGCGGAGGATAAAATATGATAACATTTAGATTGTATTGTCCGACTAAATTTGGACAGAATTTATATATAAAAATAGGTAGTGAGATGCACGCCATGTCGTATTATAATAATGCGGTGTGGACTGCCGAACTTGAATTACCTAAATCAAAAGCAATACGCTATCAATACGTATTGGTGAATGCCGATGACACTCAGGTGTTAGATTCGCCTAAATATCGTTATTTGCCTACGCATGAAGGTGATATTGAAGTAGAAGATGCGTTTGGATATCGTGAAGTGCGTTCTGTGTTCGAAACAAAAGCATTCACTGAATGCCTTATGCGTCAAAAAGATGAAAAAGCATTGCCTCGATTGAAAAAAGGAGAAGTGTTGTTGATGCTTAATGCTCCAGGTGTATTGCCTGAGCAAGGCGTGGCAATGCTTGGTAATCAGGAATTTTTGGGCAATTGGGATGAGTCGCGCAAAGTGGCATTGACACCTTCAGCAGGTGGCTGGTGGTGGATGAAATTGCCTGCTGACGCATATCTCACTCATGCAGAATATAAATTTGTGATTTATGACCGAGCTACTAATGCCGTAGTGAAATGGGAATTAGGCGAAAACCGCCGTATGCCATTGGTGTCAGGCTCGAAAGTATTCTCTAATTCGATTCGCATCGACTATAATTGGCACGGCATAGGTGTTGCTATACCAGTATTTTCGTTGCGTAGCAAGAAAGGTTGGGGCGTAGGCGAATTCTTAGATTTGAAACGTATGGCTGATTGGGCTATAGCTCGCGGTCAGAAGTTAATTCAAATACTCCCAATCAACGACACAACATCGACACATACCGACTTAGATTCGTATCCATATCGTGCAAACTCGGTGTATGCTTTGCACCCTATGTATCTTAATATGGAGGCATTAGGCAAATTGGATAGTTCGTCGAAGATGAAAGAGTATCGTGCTAAGGCAAAAGAACTCAATGAACTCTCGGCTATTAACTATTCGGCTGTGAACGAATTGAAATGGAATTATATTCGTGATATTTTTGCTGAAAAATACGACGAAATAGTTGCAGATAAAGCATTCAAATCGTTCGTGAAAGATAATGCACATTGGTTGAAAGATTATGCGGTATTCTCTTGTTTGAGAGATAGTTTTGGTACTGACAACTATGCAAAGTGGGGCGAATATGCCGAATATACAGAGGCTAAACGTGAGGCGTTCATTAAGAAGAATAAAAAGGCAGTAGAGTTGTATTATTTCATTCAATTCTCGCTTGATGCTCAACTTTGTGAGGCTATCAAATATCTACATTCGAAAGGCGTTGTGGTGAAAGGCGATTTGCCAATCGGTATCAGTGCTACGAGTGTTGATGCGTGGGTAAATCCACGATTATTCAATCTTGATAAACAAGCTGGTGCACCACCTGACGATTTTTCCGTAACTGGTCAGAATTGGGGATTTCCAACTTACAACTGGGCAGAGATGGCGAAAGATAAATATGCTTGGTGGATGTCGCGATTCGAGAATATGGGTCGCTATTTTGATGCTTTCCGTATTGACCACATACTCGGATTCTTCCGTATTTGGGAAATTCCTACCGATTGTGTATGGGGATTGTTAGGCTATTTTAATCCTTCGATGCCTTTGTCAGTTTCAGAAATAGAGCACTACGGTTTTTGGTTCGATCGCGACCGTTACACAATACCGTATGTAACAAAACATAATTTATATAACCTATTCGCAGGCGATACAGAGGAGATTATTGGAGCATATTTCAACAATCGTAGTTATGACCGCTATGTGTTTAAACCAGAATACGACACACAACGTAAGTTGGAAGATAGCTTTGTTCGTAATGGCCTATTGCCTAAACATGCCGACATTCTTGATAAATTGTTGTCGTTGTATTGTGAAGTGATTTTCATCGAAGATCGTGCTAATGCGGGATATTATCATCCACGCATTAATGTGATGAAGTCGCAATCGTTTGCTGAATTGTCTGACCACGAAAAATGGTGCATTCAACGCATACACGACGAATATTTTTATCATCGTCATACTAATCAATGGAGCTCGGAGGCTATGCGTAAATTGCCAGCCTTGTTGAATACGACAGATATGTTGGTGTGTGGCGAAGACTTGGGTATGGTGCCAGCTTGTGTGCCTGACGTTATGAACCAACTACAAATTCTCTCGCTCGAAGTGCAACGTATGCCTAAAGAGACTACACAGCGTTATGTAAATCTTGATGCTGTGCCATATCTTTCGGTGTGTTGTACAGGTACACACGATACAAGCCCAGTGCGCATGTGGTGGCGCGAAAATCGTGAGAATACTCAATGGTTCTATAACAATGTTTTGCATCAAGGTGGGGTAGCTCCTGAAGATTTATCGCCTGAGCTTGCACAACAAATTGTTGATATGCACGTTAATAGTAAAAGTATGTGGGCAATATTGCCATGGCAAGATTATATGGCTTGTGACGGCGCAAATCGTTTCCCAAATCCTGATGCTGAGCGTATTAACGACCCAAGTAATCCACGTCACATTTGGTGTTGGCGTATGCATGTTGAGTTGGGAAACAAAGAATAATGAATACTAAAAATCTATAATATGAAAAAATTTGTTTTATTACTCGTTGCTATAGTGGCAACAACATTGGTTTTTGGTCAAGCAAAAACTGAAAGAGAAATCAAAAATTTGTTTGCACAAATCGAAAAAACTAATGATGATGGCAAAAAAACACAGTTGGCTAATCAAATTCAAATTAAAGTAGTCGATGCAATATTTGAAGCAGAAGATTTCTTTTATGATTTTTCATCTGTGAAAAACATTGGTGCTATATTATCAGACGATAATCAAATTCACATGTACACATGGAATATTTTGTTAACCGATGGAACGCCATTGTATTTTGCTGTTATACAACACTATGATTATGGTAGTGTTTATGCATTGTCGCAAGGAGAAGTGAAAATACCTGCAACAACAGGTTATGTAGCTGAAAAAGATTGGTATGGTGCATTGTATTATGATATTCATCCTATCAAATTTAAAGACAAAGAGGTGTATCTTGTATTCGGCCTTATGACTTCGACTAATGGTGAAACTCAACGCAAAGTGGTTGATGTGATGTCGTTTTCTAAAAAAGCTGTGAAATTAGGTGCTCCATCGTTTATAACACCTTGGACTGGGAAAAAGAAACAACATCGTGTTGTGTTTGAATACGACAAAAATGCACAATTGACATTGGAATACAACAAGAAAAAGAAAACTATTACATTCGACCATTTAGTACCATCTCGTCAAACTGCTGATGGTAAAGATATAATGGCACCTAACGGTTCATACGATGCTTTGATTTACAAAAAAGACCTTTGGGAATACAAAGCCGATGTGAATGCTAAAAACAAAAAAGATAAAAAGAAAAAGAAATAATTTAAAAGTTTAGAGTATAGGGTATAAAGAGCCTATGGCGTTAAATTCTAATCACTATACACTAATCTTTAATCATTAAATACTAAACTCTTAATACTATGTTTACAACACAAGACATTCAACAGTTTGAGTCTATCGGTATCACTCTCGAAAAGGCCGAAACTCAAGTAAATGACCTCAAAAATGGTTATCCATTTTTAAAAATAAAAGGTGCTGCTGCTATTGGTAATGGTATATTGTGTTTGGATGATAAAGAACGCGAACAACTTATCAGTGATTGGCGCGAATACCTAAAAGGTGAAGGCGACATTATTAAAATGGTTCCTGCATCTGGTGCTGCAAGTCGTATGTTCAAAGATTTGTTCGAGTTCGAAAATTCTGATGCTACTGAGCCAAATAATGCTTATATCGAAAAATTCTTTGTAGAACGTGAGAATTTTGCTTTCTATGAAGCACTTAACCGCATTTGTATGGCTGAAGAGGGGCTCTCTATTCAAGAATTAGTAGAGGCTAAACGCTATAAAGACATCGTGCGTCTATTGCTTCATGCTGAGGGTCTTAACTATGGTAATTTGCCTAAAGGTTTGTTGCAATTCCACAAATACCCTCAATATGTGCGCACTGCATTTGTAGAACACCTCGTTGAAGGTGCTTTATATACCAACAATCGCAACAATGAGGTAAAAATTCATTTCACTGTGTCGCCTGAGCATGTCGAATTCTTCAAACAACACCTTATGAGCGAACTCCCTCGTTATGAGGATTTGTTCAAAGTGCGCTATCACGTAACGTTTTCTATTCAAAAACCTTCGACTGACACACTTGCTGTAGGTCTTGATGGTGTTCCTTTCCGTAATGAAGATGGCTCAATCCTATTCCGCCCAGGTGGTCACGGTGCTCTTATCGAGAATCTTAACGACCTCGATGGCGATGTTATCTTCATCAAGAATATCGACAATGTGGTGCCAGACCGTTTGAAACAAGCAACTATCGACTACAAACAGGTTATTGCAGGTCTTCTTGTACGTGTACAAAGCCAAATCTTTGGTTTCTTGAACGAACTCGAAGGTGAAGTTTCTGACGAACGCCTTGCTACTATGCTTGCATACTCTGAACAAGTATTGTGCATTGGCTTTGATGAGGCTAAAAATATGTCAGCTCTTGAATTGAAAGAATATCTCCGCAATAAGTTCAATCGTCCTATCCGTATCTGTGGTATGGTGAAGAACGAAGGCGAACCTGGTGGTGGTCCTTACCTCACTTATAATAGCGATGGAACTACTTCACCTCAAATTCTCGAAAGCTCACAAATCGATAAAAATAACCAAGAGGCTGTTGATTGCATGAAAAATTCAACTCACTTCAATCCTGTTGATTTGGTTTGTGCGGTACGCAACTACAAAGGAGAGAAATTCAACCTTCTCAACTATGTTGATCCTAAAACTGGTTTCATCTCTATGAAATCTAAAAATGGTATTGACATTAAGGTGCTTGAACTCCCTGGCCTTTGGAATGGTGCTATGAGCGATTGGAATACTATCTTCGTAGAAGTGCCTATCGAAACATTCAACCCTGTGAAATCAGTTAACGACTTACTTCGTGACCAACATAGATAAATCCTTTCGATGGGTATCTAAAAACTATTTTGATACTACATTCGCACGACTATTCTTGCTAATTTCATTAGGTATCATTGTGGCTGAATACACAGCTATTGCTTCTAATGTATTTCTTGGTTCGATAGTCGTAGGGTTGTCTGCTATGATATTGTCCATTCTCCGTGTCAATCGACTCGGAGGATGGATTTTTATTTGCGTTTGGTCGCTGTTGTTGTTTGGTGCGGGAGGTTGGCTGTTGCGGCAAACTCGTATGCCAGAACTTCCTCGTGATGCTCATTCCTATATTGTAGAACTGAAAACTACGCCTATTCCCAAAGGGGCATACTATCGTGCTGAGGCTGAAGTTATATATGCTCAAGACTCTTTGTCAGCTGAATTGGTGGGGTATGATATATTACTAAATATCAATGCCGATTCACTGGAGCATACACCTCAATTGTGTGATAGATACTTGATTAATGGCAAGATACTGCGTCCGACCGACAATGGTTTAGAAGGTTTTGATTATGGCAAATATCTTGCTCGTAACGGACTGTGTGGTGTTGCTTATCTTTATGGTAACAATATAAAGTATCTTTCTACTGAGCAACCCAGTGGATTTATTCAGCGCAGTTATCTATTGCGCGATAAGCTGATTTATCAATTAGAATCGATAGGATTGAAGGGTAGTCAGTTAGCTATTATTTCGGCCATCACTTTAGGCGAAAAAGGTTTGCTATCTAATGATGTTCGTGATACCTTCTCTGCCGCTGGAGTGTCGCATATTTTGGTTGTTAGCGGTATGCATGTGGGTTTTATATTCTTAATTATTATGTGGTTGATGAGTATAATATCGCATCATCGTAAGTGGATTGTAGTTGTGTTAGGGTTGATAGTATTGTGGTCGTATGCTTTACTTACAGGACTAGCTCCTTCGGTTGTACGAGCTACGTTTATGTTCTCCATGATGCTCTTGTTTAGAGTTATAGGCGAGAAATATCGTGTTAAACATGCTCTATGTCTCTCTGCTACAATCCTAATTCTTATCAATCCTAACGTACTTTTCAACGTAGGTTTTCAACTTAGTTATTTGGCGGTCATTGGCATAGTATATCTTTATCCGTTGCTATATAAACAAATATCTATTCTCAAATCACGACCTCTTCGTTGGATTCTTTCGTCTATCGCGGTTACAGTATCGGCTCAAATCTTTACATTACCAATAGTGATATACAATTTCAACCAATTCCCTATATATTTCATTCTCTCTAATCTTTTTGTTACAACTTTTGCTCCTTTTCTTTTTCTTGGAGGAATAACATTGTTGCCTTTGAGTTATATCCCCCATTTAGGTGTTGGAGCAGGCTGGTTAATGAATTATGTAGTGATGATATTTGAGTATATAATCCACCTAATTGTAGCCATACCATTTTCAACTATTAAAATATATCTCTCACTCCTCGAAGTCATTTGCCTCTATTTTGTTATTTTTTGCGGCATAAATTGGATTGAGTTGCGTAATATCTTTGCGGAGCGATTTAAAGCGCCTCTATATTTCTCTTTATCAGTGTTTTTATTTGCTTTGGTTGTATTGGTTAGTGATATATACTATTCTCAACGTAAGGTGCTTATTATCCCAGAAACCAATCGTTTGATAGTGAATCTTTTTGGTGGAGATGAGAATCTTTTATTCACTAATTATCCTGACTTTGCCACCGAACGCCTT
>JAEIGA010010606.1_pt1 | contig 13977 bp, 8 predicted proteins | sample 9270691 | NCBI WGS metagenome assembly JAEIGA01 (sample SAMN17057246, study PRJNA624740) | gut metagenome | biome: biome; isolation source: fecal sample | host: Bos grunniens | place: China: Xizang | collected 2019 | reverse complement strand
TTCGATTATGCTTTAACACTTATAAAGTGCAAAATTACAAAATTATATTCATATTCTCAAATCTTTTTATTAACTTTGCATATTATTAGACAAAAGATAAAAGACACAAGACATTAGACTATAAATCACCTCCTATTTAACACAAAATTTGTCTCGAATCTAGTGTCTCGCATCTAAATATCTTAAAAAAAAATGAAACAAGAAATACGCAAAGCCATCCGTGCCGAAAAAAAACGCATTGGCAAAGAGGAGTTACTACAAATGTCATTGCCTGTAACAGAGCAAATCGAAGCAAACGAACACTATCTTAATGCCAATATCGTTATGCTCTATCATCCTCTATGGGATGAGGTCGATGTGCGCCCACTATTCGACCGAGCCCTTGCGGCAGGCAAACGCGTAATACTTCCTACCGTCAAAGGCGACGACATCATTCCAGTTGAAATAACCACTGATACAGAATGGGTTGTGGGCGATTTTGATATTCTCGAACCTGTTGCCAAACCTTACAATGGCCCTATCGACTTAATTGTAGTTCCTGGCGTGGCCTTCGACAACAACCGCAACCGATTGGGCAGAGGTAAAGGCTACTACGACCGTTTCCTCGTAAAACACCCTAATGCTTACCGACTTGGCGTATGTTTCAAATTCCAAATCGTGCCTGAAGTTCCAACCGAACCATTCGACTTCCCTATGGACGAAGTCATTGTAATTGAGAATTGAAAATTGAGAATTGAAAGTTAAAAAAATCCAACATAAACAATATATCCCATATTTTGCCGTTATACAATCACTATGATTAAACGACTATTACACATATTTACCTTTTTATTGTTTGTCACATCAATTAGTGCGCAAGCTGGCACAGGAATTTTCCAATTCTTGAGTCTGCCAACAGGGGCACGCCAAGCTGCATTTGGTAGTACAAATATCGCTCTTTACGATAACGACCTCAACTTTGCATTTGCCAACCCAGCCCTGCTTTCAGAAAAAACGCACAACTTTCTTGGTCTCAACTACACCAATATGTTCAACGACGTGAACATCGGCTCTGCCATATATGGTCGCAATTTTAGCGACAAAGATTTCATGGCATTTGGTGTACATTATGTCGATTATGGCACTTTCATCGAAACTAACGAATTTAACCAAGAACTCGGCACATTTACAGCCAAAGACATTGCCGTAACAGCTATGTACTGTCGCTGGTTATCACCTCGTTGGACTATAGGTATTACTATGAAACCAATATTTTCGTTCTACGAACGCTATTTCTCATCTGGTCTTGGTTTCGACTTAGGTTTCTCATACCACAACGAAAAAGCTCTCTTCTCAGCAGGTCTTGTTCTTCGCAATGTTGGTTTCCAATTTAATGGCTACAATAGCCTCGATCCAAGCAAAAAACAAGAACTATTACCTATTGATTTACAAATTGGTATATCACAAAAACTGCCTAAAGCCCCACTCCGTTTCCACTTAACATTGCACAATATGCAAACATGGGATTTAAGTTACGGATTAAACAATAATGTTACCGACAAAATGAACGGTAAAACTAAAGCAGCTATCGGTGCCGACATGTTTTTCCGCCACACTATATGGGCAGTAGAAATACTCCCTCATAAAAACTTCTATATCATAGCATCATACAACCACCGCCGCCAAAAAGAGATGGCAATTAAGGACAAACGCTCAATAGCAGGCTTCGCATTCGGTGCTGGTTTCCATGCCTATAAATTCAATGTAGGATTCTCAATTGTACCTTATCAAGCAGGTAGTCTTGGATATAACGTAACATTCTCAACTAACCTCTCCGACTTTGGAATAAAATAAAAACACCCACTAAATCGAAAACAGAATAACATAAGAACATAATTTATGTTATTTATGTTATTTCTGTTCTTATGTCTTTTTATATTATGAAACGAATAGTAGTAGCAATTGACGGTTTTTCGTCATGTGGCAAAAGCACAATGGCAAAAGCATTGGCAAAATATGCAGGTTATACATACGTAGATACAGGCGCAATGTATCGCGCTGTAGCTCTTTATGCTATCGACCACAACCTTATTGATACAGAAAATATCAAAGAAACAGAACTTAAACAAGCTTTAAGCAACATCAAAATATCATTCACAACAGTAGATGGCGTACAACACACAGTATTGAATGGAGTAGATGTAGAATCACGCATCCGCACTCTCGAAGTTGCCAACGGAGCAAGCCGAGTTTCAGCTATTGGTTTCGTTCGCCGCGCTTTAGTTGCCCTCCAACAAGAGATGGGCCAAGAGGGAGGCGTAGTGATGGATGGTCGCGATATAGCCACTGTGGTATTCCCTAATGCCGAACTAAAAGTATTTGTAACCGCAACTGCCGAAGTACGCGCACAACGCCGCTATGACGAACTCAAGGAGAAAGGCGAAGAGCAACCATACGCCGATGTATTGGCAAACGTACAAGAGCGCGACTATCGCGATACTCATCGCGCAGAATCCCCTCTCCGCCAAGCCGACGACGCCCGCCTCCTCGACAACTCGAATATGACTCGAGAAGAACAATTTGAACTCCTCAAATCATGGTTTAATAGCACTATAACAGAATAAGATATAACATAAAAAACAAAAGGCTGCACCAAATTTGATGCAGCCTTTTCTTTTAAGAGACACAAATATATTGCTAAAAAGAGACGCAATGTATTGCTAAAAAGAGACGCAATGTATTGCTAAAAGAGACGCAATGTATTGCGTCTCTACTACTATTATTACAATACTATTTTTTGTGTTTTATCACCAGCAACGATAATGTATATACCTTTAGCCAAATTGAGAGAAGAATTATTACCTCTATAAATCAAATGACCAGAGATGTCATATACTTTATAATCATCAACTACACCATCGACATACAACTGACCGTCGATAGCATAAATATTAGCATCTGACGAAGCTGGAGCACTTGCCGAACCGCCAATAGGCATAATATTCACAAATTTACCCCATGATTTATGAGCTTTATAAGCATCAATACTTTCTGCAGGAACTTTCAAAATACAAACTTGTGTATTCACTGTAAAGAAATCATATTGTTCAGCAGGCACGGTATCTACAACAACCTCTCCAGTTTCCTCATTTTCATTCTCCACAACATCATACAAACCTTCAATACCATAAACAAGTGGAGGATTTTGAGCAAAACAAGTAATAGTATCTAATTTTGTATTAGTAAACACATTATAGCAAAGAGATTCCAAATTCTCTCCAAGTTCAACAGAAAGCATATTAGAGCAATTATGGAATGTAAACGGATTAAGTGTTGTAATACCAGCAGGCACATCAATAGATTTCAAAGCAAAACAATTATAGAATGCTTGCTCTCCAATTTCAGAAAGAGTTTCTGGCAATTCCAATGCCTCCAAAGAAGAGCAATAAGAGAAAGCAAAACGTCCCACTTTAGTCGCATCTTTAGGCAATTGCATAGAAGTAAGATTCAAGCAGTTCATAAATGCATAATCAGCAATTTGCATACTGCCACCAGCAGCCATAGTTACCGATTTCAAATCAACACAATCAATAAATGCTCTAGTGCCTATAGTTTTAACAGAACCAGGCAAAGTTACATTAGCAACTTTAGTATCAGCACACAAATAAGCAGGTACATTTTCAACTTTATTACCCAAAGTAATAGAAGTCATATTATCAAAAGGAATTTCATTAAAGTCTTCACAGTTCACTGCATTCCATACCACATCATTCAATTTTTCAGAACCAACAAATGCTTTTTCACCAATGAAAGTAACACTTTCTGGAATAGTCAAAGATACATAAGAATTATGTTGGTCAAACGCATTGTTATAGATAGTAACAGTACCATCTTTCACAACCATTTTTTCACCTTCTGGCATAGTGCCTTTATATGAATATAATTTGTTGTCAACATAGATATAACCATCTTTTTGGTTAGCAAACCAAAGAGTTTCATGAAGAGCTTTTTCTTTGATATATCTAACAGAATGTGGCACTTTCAAAGTTGCCAATTTATTACAACCATCAAATGCTCCTGCTTCAATAGTTTCAGTGCCTTCAGGAATTTCAACAGCAGTTACACCTGTAGGACAATTAACCAATGCAGACGGAACACCATCTACCAAAGCATACAAAACACCTTCGATATTTGAAAAATTAACATTCTCAGTTGCCACTTCAAAGGCAAGCAATGATTTACAACCAACGAAAGCTTTCTCACCAATAGTTGCCACTTTAGCCGGAATTGTAATAAATTTCAAGTTTTCTTGTCCATAGCACAAATATGCAGGAATATTAACTACATCTTTACCAAAAGAGATAGTATCCAACATAGGGAATGGAGACGCTTCAGCAAAATCGTCACACTTTTCTGCTTCCCACACAACTTCTTTCAAACTATCACAATTTGCAAAAGCATCTTCTCCAATAGAGAAAGGTTCTCCTTTTTTAGCGGCAATTTTAACAGAAGTTATTGCTGAACCTTGACACAAACGAGCAGGTATTCTTTCCACCCATGTTCCATTAAAAATAATTTTCTCTAAATTTTCAAAAGGAGCAACATCAAAGTCAGCACAAGCTTTTGCATCCCATTTTACCTCTTTAAGATTTTCACATCCTTTAAAGGCATTTGCTCCAATTGCACTAATATTGTTATTTATAGTAATAGTCTCAATAGCAAGACCAGCACACAAATAAGCAGGGACTACACAATCTGTATTACCTTTAGCATTTTTAGCCCAAAAAGAGAATTTTTCCACATCACCAAATGGAGTCTCTGTAAAATCAAGACACATTGGCACAGACCATTGTACCGATTCTGCACTTTTGAATTTAAGTGCATTCGCTCCCACAGCCAAAGAATCAGTTTTAGTTGTTTCAACAACAATCGATTCCAACTCAAGATCACGTAACAAATTGGCTGGAATATATTTAACTTTATCAAACTCCACATCCTTAAGTGCGGTCAATCCAAGGAATGGAGATTCCTCAAAATCGCCACAACGAGTTGCTTTCCAAACTATAGTTGCCAACTTATCACAGCCAACAAAAATATCTTTCCCCAAAGAGACCACGTTAGATCCTATAGTTACTTTCTTAACAGCTCCACAATTAGCAAAGGTACTATCTGCAATTCCAACTACAGTATAAGTATCTTCTCCAATTGTAATGGTTGCAGGAATAGCTACATTATCCTTATAACCAGCTCCATCTTCAACATTACCATCGTGAGTAACAATTGCAGTTAAAGAAGAATCAATCAAATTGTAATAAACTTTGCTAATCAAAGTGTCAGGAGTTGCCATAACTGCCAAGCTACTAAAAGCAAAAGCAACGGCCAAAAGTAATAATTTTTTCATAACAAATATACTTTATTTTTATTTTTTTCATTTACACAAGAGGATACTACACCCCATAATATATCAAATGCAAAGGTAATATTTTTTTCACAATCAACAAAATATATTTATATATTTTTTATAAAAAAGTAGAGACGCAATATTTTGCGTCTCTGCTATGTTGGGGAGACGCAAAATATTGCGTCTCTACTATATATGAAATCCCATTTTATGAGACGCAAAATATTGCGTCTCTACAAATTAGTGCTTAACAAATTTCAATGTTTGAGAACCACTTGCAGTCGATATATTCACTATATATGTTCCTGCAGTAAGGTTATTTACATTGATTGTACGAAGAACATTATCTTCTGAAGCAGCATTTTCAGCAGGAATAGAAGTGATCAAACGTCCATCAACCGAGAAAATTTCGATAGAAGCCGATTCTGGAGCATCAACATTAATAAATTCTGTTGCTGGATTTGGCGATACCGATACGCCTTCACCAATTACTTGCTCTACACCGACAGGAACATTTTTGAATGTACCATAGATATTTTCAACCAAAACATCTCCAGCAAATCCATTTGCAATATGACCAGTCTGTTCGATAACCAAAGCAGTCAAATACCATTTTTTACCATCAGCAGGAAGATCTTCCACTTTTGCGTTATAGATTTTCCAGTTCACAGAAGAGAGTGTAATGAAATCAGCATAAATAACTTCTGATGCATCTTCATTTACATATTTCAATTGAAGTTTGTTGTGAGAAAAATCGCCCAACACTGGAATTGTCATTTCAATACCATTTTCCACCTCAAGTGGAGTATTCAAATTAAATTCAACAAATGCTTCTGTTGCATCATCTTCAAAACCATACGCAAGTTTATTTACTTTTTTGAACAATTTGCCAGTTGTTGTTGCAGTAACTTTAGCTTTCTTAACGCCCTCCAAAGTATCAACACCCGTAAATGCCACTGCAGAACAATCTACTACTTTAGTCAACAATGGCTCTGTCATTTCAACTGGAGTGAAAGGTATTTCACGTTTCACGCGAGTAGTTATACCATCACGTGTTTTAGTAAATTCGTCAATCACAATTTTATACGTTTTGCCAGCTGTCAAAGTTTGAGCAAAATCGAATCTATAAGTACCTGCACCATCCACATCCAACACGTTCCATTTTTGTGTACGTCCATTTTTAGCCAAGGCTTCACCATTTTCATCGACTACGTTGATAAAGTCTTTATTTGCAGCATCAAGTTTACCATCAAACAACAATTGAAATGTAGGTTTAAGCGGTGTTTCATCTCCTTCAGCTGGAGAAGATGCCAAGAATTTCAATGTGTCATACGATTTTGTCAAGAATTTAGAAACATATTCTTCTTGAAGTGTGTTTACATACAAAGTATCAGGGTGAGCTGCTGTTGTTGCAATACGCACTGTATAAAGAGTATTACCGATAAATGGATGAGTTGGTGTGAATACCAATCGTTTACCAAAATTCTCCCAAGAGAATGTACCTTCAACTGCAGGCTCAATAGAGAAAGCAGCCTCTGTCACAGCTTGATCCATACTCCAATTCCAATCTACCGAAATAGAAGAAGCACAATCAATCGAATCTGTTTCACTATTAACAGGAGCAAAACCTTCAACTACAGGAGGAGTACTACGAACAGCTTGCATATCAAATGTTACGTATGTAGTTTCATCAGCATTTACCACAACCTCTTGTTTATTTGCATGATAACCCTCTTTTGAGATTTCAACTTCGTATGTACCTGGAGTCAAATTACTAAACAACCAAAAACTATTATAATATTCATCTGTTTTATAACGACGAATAGTATCGCCATTTTGGATAAGTTTTACATCAGCACCATTCATTGGATACATAGCATCACGAGTACCTTTGCGATAATATTTACCTTGTCCTCCTTCCAAAGTAGGTTTAAAGGCAGGTGTTTCCTCTATAGAGATAAATCTATCGCGAGCATCACCAGCGATATTACCTGTTTTCAAAGTACGACCTTTATAATAATGCACAAAAGCATGCAAGAAGTGCCAAGCCTCCAACCAACGATATTCGTGATTCATAAGACGATATGTTTCAGGAGCATAGTCATGCATACGAGCTTCTGAAATTACACCTGGAGTAGTCAACCAACGCAACACACCATAACCATTACTCCAACCCATAATATCACGAGCAAATGTTTTATCGCCACGGAGTTGCATCTTGTTTGTCCAAGGCACGAGTGGAAGAGCACGAATGTTATCACCAATCATTTTACTAACTGCACGACCTTCGGCATTATTCACCTCAGTCACTTTATGACTATAACCATTCAAATCATCTCCTTCATCAACGCCAGAATAGAGCATCAAAGGATAGTTTGCAGGATTACCTGCATTTGTGTGAATCGAAAGCATAAAATTTGATTTAAACGCGTTGCTTTCTTCTACAATTTCAGAAAGATTGCGGTCATCGACTGTACGATTCAATGTACGTGAAATCATAAACACCCAACCATCTTCACCAGGAATTTGGTTCAACGAGTCGAGCATGTGATAGAGGATAAGCCCTTTATCAAGGTTACTTGACGACTCCCAAAAATGGAGAGTATCTTGTGAATAAAAAGGTGGTAAAGCCTGAGGACGGTCATCACCATCATAACCACCATGACCAGGATTGATGTAAATTTTGGTTGTACTTTGTGCAAACATTGCAAAAGAGATAACAACCATCACAAAAGTAAGTAAATTTCTTTTCATAATTTATCAATTAATAGTTAATATAATTCTCAATTCTCAACTCTCAATTCTCAATTCTCAATTTAATTATGTGTTTATTGTCATCAAGAGTAAAATATTCTATATATGGTTTTTTAGCACAAGGATAAAGGGCTATATCTTCTTCTGTTGCAATTGCTATTTTTTCGCCTGTGCGAATATCAATCATAACAAGATCTGATTTTAAAAAATTCACACCATCATCCTCCTCTATCATTCCTACGATATATCTATTATCCCACCAATTCGTAGCAGTCACACCACGACCAAATTTGTATAATATCTCACCTTTAAGATTACAAATAAAAACACCTTGATCTGATGTAGAAAACAATAGCATTTTACCATTAGGCGACAATTCCGCCCAAATATACAACGAATTTCTATCTATATTTACAGGGTCAAAAGATGCTATAACTTCACCATTTTTCTTTACTTCAAAATATTTCAAATGATTCACCACCTCTATCTTTTTATGAGACATTTTACGCTCACAAGCTTGCGTCATATTACCGATATATGCCTCAGAAGTTTTTTGTGTAACAACAACACTTTTAGCAAATACATAGTGAACAATGCACAATGCACAAAATAGAGTTAAAAGTTTTTTCATAAATATAACCTTTATTTAATAATCACCTTACATGAGGCAGTATTAGACTTGATAATATATGAGCCTACGGACCACTGAGAAACATCAATTGTGCATTGTGCATTATGCATTGTGCATTGAGTGATACATTTCCCCTCTAAATCATACACTCTCACCACATCACCCTCTTTGCCTTCAACAACAATATAATCAGTTGCAGGATTTGGATATACCATCAAATCATTTGCTTTTGTAATATCATCTATCTCAACAACAAAATCATTATCATAAATCAATTGAAGTGATTTAATATCAACCACATGGTCGGTCTTTTCTATCGCTGTATTGATATTGAATTTGATATAACTTAAAGTCAATGGATATATTATCATATCATCAACATTAAACACTTTTGCCAAATCAACAACCAAAGTTTGCTCTTTGTTTGGTGTTATATCATCAAATTTCACTGATGTAGAAGTACGCTCGTTATTTGCTTTAACCTCAAATGTTACATCACTAAACAAAGCTGCATTAGGATTAAATGTAAACGCTATTTTCTTTGGCAAACTATATATTCTCATAGCAGCACTCAACTGAACGTATGGTGCGCGTTGTGTAGAATAAGTGAACGTCAATTTTGCATTCTCTTCCTCTGTTGCAGGGTGGAATGTTGTTTTCCATTTCGAATTTGACGAACTTTTAACTGTCCAATCAGCTGTTTCGGCAGTCATAACAGCCTCATTAATTTCCGAAATAACCACCAAACTATCTTGTTTACCATCCAACTCGCAACGCACCACTGTACGACCATTTTGCAAACCATTCATAAGACCATTTTCATCGACAGAAACAATCTCTGGATTATCAATTGTCCAATCAAGTGCAGCTGGATTCACCAACATATCACCGCTCAACACCTCAATTGGATAATCTATATCTTGGTCAACAACAACTGAATCAAGTCGAACAGCTACATCTGCAGCTATCACTTGCAAAGGTGCAGTATATTCCACACCTCCAACTTTCACAGTCAAATTGCCATTTACTACAGACGATGTTGCTGTAAACACTTTACCATCGCAAGTACCTATATTTTCATCACAACTCAAAGAGAAATCTTGCACATCATCATCCAACAAAGTCCCATACTGATTATATGCCATAATGCGAGGTTGATAGCTTGCAAAAGTAGGCACCTCAAGTTTGTGATTATGGAAACGCAAATAAGAAATTACACTATCGGTAGGAGCTGTAGAAACCAACATCCAGCCATTACCTACCGAACGTTCATTGCCATCTGCAGGTTTATTCACAATAGCATGATTCACCACCATTTCGGCAGAACCACCACCATCCATACCAACAATATTGTATGCACCAATATTTTTCAATATACCACACACCTCTGTAGTAGTAAGACCGACAGAACCACCAACATTTTTACCATCACACACAAACAAATACAACCAACGACCATCTTTCGATGCACCAATAGCAGTACGAGGATAACGACTAACATTATATGAATCTCCCGTATTACGCTCAGTCAATTCACCATTTTGCAAAATCATTGCATTACCACCAATAAGTTGTTCTACTAATGGTTGCGAAGAATCAGGGCGGAATATAGCCATTTCAACCTCCAATTCTTGACCTACAGATAACTGATCAAGGAATGTAGCAGCAGCTCGTACACCAGAAAGCACAGTTTCATCGGCAGCAATAGGCTCTCCTCCATCAATATTCTTCACAATACGACGCACTTTCACTTTCGTACGTTTATTTAATCCCCATTTTTCACCTTCGACGAGCTCAACCACCACTTCAGTACGTTCCATAGTATCAAATCCTTCATGATTTTCATAAGGACGAGTAACCGAACCTGCAAAACGATTATAAAGAGTCAAGTCGCAAGTTTCCCATGCTTGATTTACACGATTGAAATGATAAGTATTATTTTCATCAATAATCACTCGTGCACCAAATATCATATAATCAAGTACAGGTTTCTTGTTCACATCCATTGTAGCAAAAGCCCAAAACCACGATTCATTTGAAGGTGCCACTTGCACTTCTCCATTCTGAATACTACCACCACGAGGCATACCAAGTGGATATTCATAATTTGATGCTACATTGAAAAAGTCGCCATTCACACCACAATAAGCATCATGTCCTTCACGAGTATGACGATTACATGCCGATGTAACCAATTCTGTACCCGCAATACAATCTTTTCCTAAAAAAGTTTCTATTTCGGTATATTGATTTTCGAGGTCAATTGTCAAAACATGAAAATCTTCTGGTAACTCAGGCATTTTTGCATAACAATACATCGTACCTGGACCTACTTGCTTATACTCAATTGTATCAATCTGACGCATTTCGCCATAGATATCCATCTTACCTTGAGAGAATGCACAATGCACAATGCACAATGCACTAAATAGAGTTAAAAACTTTTTCATAAAAGGAATAGAGAGAATAGAAGTCTATAGATTCTATAGATTTCTATAGAATTTATTTTATTATAATTTTACAAAATGCAGTATTTGATTTAATGATATAAGTTCCTGCCGTAAACGAAGAGGCATCAATTGTGCATTGTGCATTATGCATTGTGCATTGATACAAAGTTTTTCCCTCCAAATCATACACTCTCACCACATCACCTACTTTGCCTTCCACAACAATATAATCAGTTGCTGGATTTGGATATACCATCAATTCATTTGCTTTTGTAACATCATCTATCTCAACGACAAAATCATTGTCGTAAATCAATTGAAGTGATTTAATATCTATCACATGATCGGTCTTTTCAATCGATGTATTGATATTGAATTTAATATAACTTAATGTCAATGGATATATAGCGATATCATTTAAATCAAATGTTTTTGCCAAATCCACAACCAATGTTTGTTCTTTATTCGATGTTATCTCATCAAATTTTATTGATGTAGAGGTACGCTCGTTATTTGCTTTAATCTCAAATGTTACATCACTAAACAAAGCAGCATTAGGATTGAATGTAAATGCTATTTTCTTAGGCAAACTATATATTCTCATGGCAGAATTCAACTGCACGTATGGGGCTCGTTGTGTTGAATATGTGAATGTCAATTTTGCGTTTTCTTCTGCAGTCGAAGGCACAAATGTTGTTTTCCATTTTGAATTTGATGAACTTTTAACTGTCCAATCTGCAGTCTCCTCTGCATCCAACAACATCAAGTCAACAGGATTTTCTGCTATTTCAACGATTACACCGAGAGTATCTTTAGCCTCACCGAGTTGACCTACAACAAAAGTTTTACCATTAGCCAAACCTTTCAATACACCATCTTCAATCGCACATATAGTTGGGTCATCAATCGTCCAAGTCAAGGCTTTTGGTTGCACGAATTGTGTGTTTACTCCAATTATTGTTTGCACTTCAATAGGATATTCAAACTCATTATCAATTACAACAGAATCGAGACGCATAGCAATTTTTGCATCTTTATTTTTTATGATACGCATCTGAGTTGTTGCACCATTATAAGATATAGTGAGATAACCATCTTCTGCGCCAGAAGCAACAAACTGTCCATTTTCGATATGTCCTACTGCAGGATCGCAAGAGAGTTCGAAACCTTTAACATCTGTATTCAACAACGCTCCATATTGGTTATAGCCTAAAACATGAGGAACGTATGTTCCGTATGCAGGCAATTTCACATGACCTATATTTGCCGAAATTGCAGCAATTGTATTGTCTTCAGGGGCATTATTAACGACATACATACCATTAGAAACTGCACGTTCTGTACCATCACTACAATTATTCATTGGTCCGTATGGGTCAATATATATTGATGACGACCCACCACCATCGAGATTTATAGCTGTATATGCTCCAGCAGATTGCATAATTTCAGCAAGCACTTTTGTTGTACAACCAATCGAAGTTGAACGTCCATCCACCACACAATAAATTATTGAATCGCCGGTCTGACTAAATCCCCAACCTGTGCGAGGATGCAACTCATCCCACACCTCAACAGTCTCTACCTTGCCATTTTTAAGCATCAATGCACGAGTATCTCCACCAACACAATTTGTTATGGCAATTGCCTCACCATTCATAGTCGTATTAAGAGCCAATACAACAGTATCGCCTATAGCAATAGCATCAAGAGCATCAGCCATTGTACCATGACCTGAAAGGACTGCACCATTCGCTGGAATTGCTGCTCCAATTTGACGATAACGATATTCTGCAGCAACTACTTTTATCTCTTTATTCATACCCCACTCTTCGCCTTCAGCAAGAACAACAACTACCTCTGTGCCATACTCATTTGTACGAGTATATTTACCTTGCAAACGATTATAAAGTACTAATTCGTTTTCAAGACGATTATAGTTGACATGATTAATATTCAAGGCAACACCCTTATGAGTAGCGGTACCATTAAAACTGAATTGACCAGCATAAGGAGTGCCATCTGCACCGTACGCAGCCACAGGACGACCATTATTTGGTGTATAAGCCAATTGTTTATCTACAACACATGCAGCAGTAGGAAGCCCCACATCACCTTGTGTCACATAGAAATCACCATTATGACCTGTAAAAAGATGATGACCCGGCGAACTATGGCGTTTTGCCACTTTAGAAATTACCTCGCCACCTAAAATAGAATCACGACCCACATGAGCTTCGAAAGATATATATTGATTCGTACGATCGACAATTGTTTGATATACATAAAGCAATTTGCCATCGTCGCGCGTCATAGTCATAGCAATATATTTGGTACTTGGACCAATCGGATAAACCGCAGTGGTATCGACACGATGCGATACTCCATTCAACACAATATTATCAACAGCGAATAAATCAATGCACAATGCACAATGCACAATGCACAATAGAATAGTTAGTTTTGTTTTCATAATCATTTTATATTTTATTACGCAAAATGCGTAATGAAAATTATCTTTTTTGCGTTACGCAAAATGCGTAATTGCATTTAACATATCAAAAATAACAATCCGTTTCCCATCTTATAATATTATTTTCAACATAATCCGCAATTTTATTCATCATTGCTTGATTCCGAATAAAATTATCATAAAAACGTGATTGCCATGCAAAAGGAATATTATTTACATTAGCAAAACGAGTAACCGCGCCTTTAAAATTTGAAATAGCACGAGCAAGTAAACTTCGTTGCTTCGCAAT
>JAEIGA010010605.1_pt1 | contig 13977 bp, 11 predicted proteins | sample 9270691 | NCBI WGS metagenome assembly JAEIGA01 (sample SAMN17057246, study PRJNA624740) | gut metagenome | biome: biome; isolation source: fecal sample | host: Bos grunniens | place: China: Xizang | collected 2019 | reverse complement strand
TACAGCATTTCCTACTGGTGTAGTAAATGGTGTTAAATTTGATGATGAATATCTACAAGGTAAAGATGAGTGGATTGCTCAAGTTATGGAACAACGCGCCATTGCTCCTGATTGTTTTATTGACTTGACTTATTCTAAAGACGATGCTCATAAGGTTGTTGCAACAATCACTCCTGACACAACAATGGATTATAATGTATCTTTGCAAATGTGGTTGGTTGAAAACAATATTGTTGCTCCTCAAGCATCTCAAGGTAATAGTTATGTTCATCAACATGTATTCCGTAAAGCATTAAATCCAATGTGGGGTGATGAATTAGGAAAAATCACAGAGGCAACATCTAAAGAATATTCTTTTGAAATAGAATCTCGTTATGTTGTTGATAATTGTGCCGTTGTTGCAGTGCTTATCAATACTGAAACAAAAGAAGTTATTCAAGCATCTCAAGTCGCTTTAGGTAATGGTGCACACTAATTTTTAAGAATTTAATTATTATTAACACGAGAAGTTTTGGCTTCTCAATAAAAAACATTAAAAAATTATGAAATCATTGAAATTTTTATTGGTTGCAGTTTTGGCTGCATTCGTTTTTGTAAGTTGTGAGACTAAAGGTCCAGATTTTTACCAAGGTCCAGTAGAACTTAATTGGGGTAATGCTGCTGATGTAAATGGTAAAACATTTGAAATCGGTATGGATAACTGGAGTGCTGACACATACGAACTTATCCTTCATGTTGAACTTACAAATGCTGCTGCGTCAAACAAAACATTTACTCTTAAAGAAGTTCGTAAATATGATTTGACTACAGCTTTTGCTTCTGTATGTACTTCTGCTTGCATGCCTGGTGATATGCAAAAAACAGAACAACTTTGGACTATCGGTGAAGTTCCTGCTGGCGAAATGCAACAAGTTGACTTGCACTTGGCTCCTATGGTAGAAACTGCTACAGTATTCCAATCTGAATTTACTTTCTCTGATGGTACAGAAGAGGTAACATTCACAGTTAACTATAACTATACTCCTGCTGAATAATTTAGTTTAGAGTAAAAAATGCGGGGACTTCTTGTGAGTTCTCCGCTTTTTTGGTTAAAATATTAAATGTGTAAATTATGAAAAAAACTATTTTATTTATCGCACTTTTTTGTAGCGTATTTTCGCTTATGGCACAAAATAGTGTTGATACAACTGATCAAACAGTATTGAAATATTGTACTGAAGAGATAAAATCAGCGGGTGGTAATGATTATTCTCAAAATGAATTATCACAAGCTGCTGCTATTAAAGTTACAGCAAACCAATTGAAACTCTATGCAGGCAATTATGTTGTTAAAATGGCGGTAGGTTTGGCTAAACATGAAGAATGGACTCCAGATTCAGTTTCAAGACTTACATTTTGGATTCGTAAATCATTAAATGGCGAAAATCTTTGGGAACAAGATTACGATACTGCTAACATCGTATTTGGTGCTTGGAACGAACTCGTTTTCGATGAATTCTTTGCAATTGATGCTACTTCTGATTTGTATTTTGGTTATACAATTCTTTGTGGTGGTTTGCCAATTGGTGGTGATGGTAACAACTTGTCGCCAAATAGCAATGCAACATATTTCTATGATTGCGATGGAGGCAAATGGATAAATTATAATAACTGTGGTAATTTGTCTATTAAATGTACAATAGCTGGTGAGAATATGCCTGCATATAACCTCGCTATTAATTCTGTGCGCACAGCTAATTTTGCTCGTACGGATTCTAAATTCGATGCAGTTGCTAATATATCAAACACTGTTGATAAAGAGGTTAACTCTTTTGATTTTGTTATTTATGCAAATGATACTGAGGTTTATCGTAAAACCGAAACATTGGCTAAAGCACTTAAAAACGGCGAAGAAGTAAATATTTTCTTCAAAGATATTCAGTTTACAGCAGAAGGGAATTACGATGTTGTTTATACTATCGAAAATATCGAAGGATCAAACAAAGATGATAACGAGTCTGATAGCAAAACTATTGTTAAAACTTATGTTTCTGATGAGTTTGTAGATAAAGTTATGATGCTCGAAATGTTCTCTGGTACAATGTGTTCAAACTGTCCAACTGGCCATAAATATTTGCATGCTGCAACTGACTTGTTAGGTACTGAAAAATGTGTTTGGGCTATTCACCACGCAGGTTATAATGCCTCTGAACTTACTGTCGACGAAAGTTATGATGCCGTGCAGTTCTTTGGTTTTGATAATCCTGCTGCAGGTTCATATGCTCCAGGTGCAATGCTCGATCGTGTAAATCTTTTGGAAGTTGGTACTACAACTTCAACTGGATTGAATGGCCCTGTTTTCAGTGTAAACGAAGTAGGTTCACGTGGTGTGTTAGAATCATATATGCATGTTATTCAAAAGAATATGTCTCCTATTGCTCTTGATGTTGATTTTACACTTGATGAGGAAACTAGAGAACTTATAGTTACTGTTAATGGCGAATTGTTAGGCGATTTCGAAGCTAATAGCCTCAGAATTGGTGTTGTGACTATCGAAGATGGTATTATTGGAACTCAAGCTGGTCATGCAGGAAAATACACTCACACTCATATCATTCGTTCTTTCTTGACTTCGGCATATGGAACTATGACTACACTCGAAAACGGCACTTTCTCTAAAGATTTTTCTCAAACTTTGAAAGAAAAATTCGTGTTAGACAATATGCGTTTGGCTGTTTGGGTAGGTAAAAATGGCAACCCATCAAACATTAATAGTTTCGAGATATATCAAGCTTACGAAGTTAAATTGAATGATCGTCCTTATACTCCAGTAGAATATGTGTCGGATGATTCTCAACTTGTAATTTATCAAGAAAATGATATCTTGTTTGTTAAAGGTGTTGAAATTGGTGATGTTTTGTCTGTTTATTCGATGGATGGTAAATTGGTAATGCAAGATGTTGTAACTTCTGATATTTCAAAACTAAATTTAAGCAGTTTAACGAAGGGAGCTTATTTGTTGCAAACTAATGGTTCATACGTTAAGTTTGTAAAATGATAAAAAAAGAAATGACTAATTTTTAATAATTAGTCATTTTTTTTTGTCTTTTGCTAAAAGTATGTTAACAATTATATTTTTGTTTAAAATCTATTGCTTTTTTTGATGTTTTTTTGTAACTTTGCAAAGTTTTATAATAAAAGTGTTTTTTTTATGCTTTAATTATATAAAATAATAAACTATAATTTATCTCTCTATTCTGCTAAATTAGATTATGAAAAGTGTTAATTTAAAGTTAGTTGTTATCTGCTTCTTTGTTCTATTATTTAGATATTCATGGGCGCAAAATATTACTATCCCTTATTCTTGTGGTTTTGAGGATTCATTAGAGATTAGTAATTGGCAAATTAATGCAGGACCTAATGGAGCCAATTGTCAAGATAAGTGGATGATCGGAAATCTTGAATATAACGAGGGATATAATTCTATGTATATTTCTTGTGATACAGGCAAAACAACCAATTATGGTGCAAAACCTAATATGGTAATAGCTTATCGAGCAATTGAAATATCATCTTTAGTCGACCCAACAAAAACTACTTATAGTGTCGATATCTCTTTCGATTGGAAATGTATGGGAGAAGATAAATTGTCAATGCTAAAATTTTATTTTCTGCCTGGTAATTTTATTACTGAGGCTGAGTTGGAGTCTGCAAGCGCGACAGCCGATTTACCTGCTAAACTTACGCGCGTAGCGGCTACAGCAACTCTATTTGGTTCGCAAGATTGGCAAAGTTGGATGACACCAAATTCTAATAGAATGAAGGTTGATACCAAATATTATATGATTTTTATTTGGCAGAATAGTAATACCGATACTGCAAAACATATACCTCAAGCTGCAGTAATAGATAATATACAAATAACATCATCAAATTGTTGGAAACCTGAGAATCTTACAGTTGAATCAACCTGCGATACACTTTGGATAAATTGGGAAGGTGCTAATGAAGCTTATGAGTTTGAGTATCGTCCGTCAGGTGCAAAAGTCTGGCGTGGCAATATGGTTACAACCGAGAAGAAGATGATTGTTACAAATGTAGCAGAGGGTGCTTATGACGTTAGAGTGCGTGGCCTGTGTGGAGATGAAAAAAGTGCTTGGGTCACTAAAAATGGAGCCATATGTTTTTGCCCTGATAGGCATTGTATAAATTATGTTGACTTAGATCGCGAAGGCGTTACTTGTGAGATTGGTAAAGCTTCCGACCCAACCAAATCTCGTCCTCTCCTTGCCCCTACTGGTTTAGGCGAATCAATGGCCGGACCTATCGATTTTGGTTCGAATGATAAACGTAGTCGACATACGGTCAATTGGAAACAAGGCGAATTTGACCCTCGCACAGAAAACAAATTGCGTACAATCCCCGAAGGCTCTTTAGCTTCTGTTCGTGTCGGCAACTGGGATATTAACACACAAGCAGAGGGCATTGTGTACGATTATTTCGTAGATACAACTCAAGCATTTATTCTTTTGATGAAATATGCCATTGTCCTAGAGGCTCCTGGACACGGACCTTCTGCCGACCCATATTTTAAACTAGAAATTATCGATGAACTTGGCAATGTAATAGACCCTAATTGTGGTGAATTTGAATTTACACCTGAAAATAAAAATATTAAATGGTATAAGAGTGGTAATTACGTATGGAAAGATTGGACATCTATTGGTCTTAATCTAGCTGAGTATAATGGTCAGACCATCCAAATTCGTTTAATGACACAAGACTGTACATATTCTGCCCACTCTGGATATGCTTATTTTACTCTCGATTGTGCTGATGCTGCTATTAAAAGTACTAGTTGTGGCGAAACCATCAATATGGAAATGCTTGCTCCTGACGGATTTAGATATATATGGACTCGTCGCGAAAACCGAGATTCTGTAATATCTACCGAGCAATCTATTAGCGTGCCAGCCAACGACACTACAACTTATTTTTGCGAGGTAGATTATCTTGATATGGATGGTTGTGGTTTCACTCTATTCACGTCTGTATATCCTCGTTTCCCTTTTGCTGAATTTACATATAAATGGGCTCCTCAAAATTGCGAGAATAGAATCGAACTATCTAATTTAAGTTGTGTGCATACTAAAGTTGATGAAGTAGAGACTCCAACAAAAGAAAAATGCGAAACTTACTATTGGAGCATAAACAATGGCGAGTATGAAACCGCAACAGAAAATGTTGTATATACTGTCCCTCGCGAAGGCGATACTTTGACCGTAACACTTATCGCAGGTATTTCTGACGATGCATGTCAAGATGATACAACCTTCACTATCATCGTTCCGCCTATATACGAGCATATCGATACTATTCACGAAACTTATTGCGAAGGCAACGTCCGCATCTTTAATGATCAAATGTTGGCAATTGCAGGCATATACACAGAGGTTAAAAAAAATATATGGGGATGTGATAGTATAACTGTGTTAGATTTGAATTTTGTTGCTCAGCCTGATGATGTATATGTGTATGACACCATTTGCTCTACCGATGTGTATCATTTCAACAACAAGGAGCTTACTGAGTCTGGCGAATATACAGCAATCTTAAAAACTAAATACGGTTGCGATAGTGTAGTCATTCTCAATTTGTATGTCGAAACTCCTGTTGCAGTCGACATTAAAGACGAATATCGTTTCGTCTGTGCCGACGACAAAACATTGAGCATAGAGTACTCTTCCAAGAATGGCTATAAAGAACCTCAATTATATTCAATCTTGTTTGATAACCAAGCAAAACAAGCCGGATTTGAGGATGTCGAAAATGCCACAATAGGCAACGGCAATGCATTGGATATTAAAATACCAGAGTCGTGTCGTCCTAATACTTACACCGCAACTCTCTATTTTAAAGGCGAAACCCTTGTTTGTCAAGATTTCTCTTTGCCTATTACTTTCGATGTCTATTATAGCCCTTCAATTTTCGATATCAAATTTAATAACCTCATCACACTCTTTGATGCTCAAAACAATGGAGGATATACTTTTGTTCAGTATAAATGGTATAGAAATGGCGAATTGTTAGAAAACGATACCACCTCATTCTATTATTTGCCTGAAGGCGAATATTTTGTTGGCGAAGATTGTTATTATGCAATATTAGAGCGTAGCGATGATGGTGTCATTATGCCTACTTGCGAAATTTGTCCAGGTGCATCAACCGACAACGAAATTATAACCCACCACGAGTTATTAATCCCTACATTACTCAATCCTAGCGAAACTATTTTTGTCGATCAAATCGAAAGTGGTTCTGCGTTTATTTATACATTAACAGGGCAATTATTGTATATCTATAATTTCGATAATACAAATTCTATTACGGTCCCAAGTCAATCAGGATTTTATTTCTTGCAAATAAAAACCGCTAATGCCGATTATGTGTATAAAATTAAGGTTAAGTAAAATATCAATATTAACTTATAAAAAAAGGCTAACTATCAATTTCATAGTTAGCCTTTTTTTATATCTAGTTTCATTATTCTCCACCCACCGTAAGTCTATCAACCAAAACGCTTGGCATACCACACGTTACTGCACAACTCTGACCATCTTTCCCGCAAGTCCACGTCCCATTGTCAATTTTTGGATTATTTCCAACCATCGATATTGCAGCTAGGGCTTCAGGTCCATTTCCTATCACATTTATATCTTTGATTGGTGTAGTTAAGCGTCCATTTTCTATCAACCAACCCGATTTTACGTAGAAGGTGAAATCTCCAGCCCCTATTTGCACCTGACCATTCGAAAATACATCTACATATACCCCTTTTTTTACGTTGGCAATCATCTCCTCTTCGCTATGTGGACCTGCCTCCATATAAGTTGCTCGCATACGAGGTAGAGGAGTGTATCTGAATGATTCTCTACGACCATTACCCGTAGGTTTGACTCCATAGTGGCGTGCCGAAATTCTATCGTGTAAGTATGAAGTCAATCTACCTTCCGTAACAATATATGTCTTCTGACCTTCAATCCCCTCATCATCAAAATTTATCGACCCTCTATTATACGGGATAGTACCATCGTCTACTACATTTATAAGTGGATTACATATTGTTTTGCCTAATTTATCGCTAAAAATGCTTGTCCCTAATCTATTGAAATCTGCCTCAAAAGCATGGCCTATAGCCTCATGTAATAATATTCCCGAACCTCCTGCTCCCATAACTACAGCCATTTCGCCTCCCTTAGGTTTTGTCGCATCAAACAAAATCGCAGTGCGCGACACCACCTCTTGTGCCAATTCTTCTATCAGTTCTTCTGTCAAAAATTCATAACCCGTATGAAACGAACGCGAACTGCCAGCTTGTTCTCTATGTCCATTGTCATCCTCCATTACGCACGTAGCCGACAACATAGCTATAGGAATACTATCTGAAAAAATATTCCCTTCCGAATTAAAAAACAATATGTCGCTTGTGCCGTCGCCCTGAGTTATCGCCACTTTTTTCACTCGTTTATCAAGCTCAAATATCCTATTGTTCAATTTTTCAAGCCAAGGCTTTCTATCTAATAGCGATTTTTCCTCCCAATGATGGAGTATCGGATATCGATTTGGGTTTGTCAACTCTTGAATATTGACATTATTATATTTTTCTCCATTCGATGCAATCCGATTAGCCATACGTGCTGCCTTCAACAACTCATCTACCGTGGCAATTTCCGTATAAGCATAACCCGTTTGATCGCCAACAACAACGCGCACACCTGCGCCGTATTCAATATTCGACGAAGCATTGTCTACATTGTTATCTATTAATCTTACATTATTTGAATATGCGTGTTCAAAATATATATCGGCATACGTAGCACCTCGCTCCATCGCAACTGCCATAATCGACTCTAAATCATTGATTGTCACTCTAAAATGATTTAAAGCATCGTGTAATTTACTCGAATAGTTTTGCATTTATCTATTGTTATTTCTATTTTAAAAATTAGTTTCCTTATTTTTTATGCAAAGTAATAAAAAAAAATCCAAATATTATAGTTAATATTAAAAAAAATATGTAAATTTGTCACGTCTTATAAAACTTACATTGTTTAACCTTCTAAATCTATTGAAAAATGAAAAAATTAGTGTTATTTTTGGCTGTTGCTACAGCCGTTGCTTTCGCATCATGCGGTAATAAAGAAGCAAAACAAGAAACTCCTGTTGCTGAAGAACCTGCAGTAGAAGTTGTCGAAGAAGTTGAAGCTCCTGCCGAAGAAGTTGTTGCTCCTGTCGAAGAAGAAGAGGCTCCTGTTCCTGCCGAAAAAGGTGCACTTGCTATCGAAGAAGCTACCGAACAAGCTGTTGAAGTTATCGAAACAGTTAAAGCTGAAGCTCAAGCTGTGAAAGAAGCCGTAAAAGCAATCGACAACTCTGCTAAAACTATCGAAGAAGCAGTGAAAAAATAATTAAATAATATTTTTATCTAAAAAGAGAGGCACTTCTATCGAATTGCCTCTTTTTTTTGTTAAAAAGTATTTTAGTTGTTGTATAATATCATCTTTTTTATTATCTTTGCACACTATTAAAGTTTTTATACTTTTCGAAACTATTATAATATAAATTTGCCGTTTATCTCTAATGTTACGAATAGCCATTCAATCCAAAGGACGTATGAATCAAGAGTCGCTTGATTTGCTTGAGTCTGTTGGCGTTAAACTCGTGCTTCGCGAGTCTAACCCTCTATTAGTGCGTTCCTCTAATTTCCCCGCCGAGGTGCTTTTTGTCGAAAAAGAGCGCATCCCCGAATTTGTAGCCCAAGGCATTGCCGACATAGGCATTTGTGGCGAATATCTCGCTTGTCAAGCCGGCACACTCGATAGCTGTATCATAAAACGTCTCGGATTTAACAAATCAACTCTCTCTTTAGCCATACCACGCGATGCTAAATACAAAGGAATAGAGTGGTTTATGGGCAAAACAATCGCAACACCATATCCCGACTTGTTGTTGAAATATCTAAAATCTCAAGGCGTAAAAGCCAAAGCTCGCCTTATGCGCGAGCACGTATATATGGCACCAAAGGTTGGCATTGCCGACGCCATTTGCGATAGAGTCCATTCCGGAACAGCTCTTATGAGCGAAAACCTCAAAGAAGTCGAAACGGTGATGACTTCCGAGGCAATACTCATTGCCACTCCAAATATGACGCCGCTCAATCGTATGATTCTCGACGAATTTCTTCTCCGTATCGATGCCATACAAGCTGCAGTTGGCAAGAAATTTGTACGAATGAATGTGCCAACTAGCACCTTAGAGCAAATTATCGCAATACTACCATCCGTTCATCGTCCATCGTTGAGCCATTATCAAAACGACGAATTTGTTAGCGTTTCTGTCGTGATGGACGAAAAACGCCTTTGGGACATTCTCGAAAAACTCAAATCTTTAGGCGCAAAAGAAATACTTATTTGCCCTATCGACAAAATGATTTTATAAACAAACCTAAATAATAATCTGAGTAAGAGGCTCTATACTCTAAACTCAAAACACTAAACTATTATGATGACAATTGACAATTTTAATTTTGCTGGTAAAAAAGCATTTGTCCGTGTTGACTTCAACGTGCCTGTAGACGAAAATTTCGTTATTACCGACGACACTCGTATCCGTGCAGCTATGCCAACTCTCAAAAAAATATTGGCTGATGGCGGCAGTCTCATTATTGCATCTCATATGGGTCGTCCTAAAAAGAATCCAGATCCTAAATACTCTTTGAAACACATCGTTGACCACGTTAGCAAAACTCTTGGCGTAGACGTAAAATTTGTCGACGACTGCAATGCTGCCGACGAAGCTTGCGCAGCCCTCAAACCAGGCGAAGCCCTCCTTCTCGAAAACCTCCGTTTCTATGCCGAAGAAGAAGGCAAACCTCGTGGTTTGGCCGAAGATGCAACCGACGAAGAAAAAGCTGCTGCCAAAAAAGCAGTGAAAGCTTCTCAAAAAGAATTTGCTAAACACCTCGCTTCTTACGCCGATTGCTATGTGAACGACGCATTCGGCACTGCTCACCGCGCTCACGCATCTACTGCTCTTATCGCCGACTATTTCGATGCCGACCACAAAATGTTCGGTTACCTTATGAACAAAGAAGTTACTGCTGTCGAAAAAGTTATGTCCGAAACTGTTCGCCCATTCACCGCAATTATGGGTGGTTCAAAAGTATCTTCTAAAATCGAAATCATCGAAAACCTCCTCACTAAAGTCGACAATCTCATCTTAGCTGGTGGTATGACCTACACATTTATGAAAGCTCAAGGTGGCGAAATCGGTCAATCAATCTGCGAAGACGACAAACTCGACCTCGCACTCGAACTTATGGCAAAAGCAAAAGCCAATGGCGTCAACCTCGTATTGGCCGAAGATGCCAAAGTAGGCGACGGATTCTCTAACGACTGCAACACTCAATATGCCGACGTAATGAACATTCCTGCAGGTTGGGAAGGTATGGACATCGGTCCAAAAACTATGGAAAAATTCGCCAACGTAATCCGCAACTCTAAAACAATCCTTTGGAACGGACCTACTGGCGTATTCGAATTCGACAACTTCTCTCACGGTTCTCGCGCAGTAGCCGAGGCTATCGTCGAAGCAACCAAAAATGGTGCTTACTCACTCGTTGGTGGTGGCGACTCTGTTGCTTGTGTCAACAAATTCGGTTTAGCAGATCAAGTAAGCTACGTATCAACTGGTGGTGGTGCCCTCCTCGAAGCAATCGAAGGACGCACACTCCCTGGTATCGCCGCTATCAAAGGTTAACCCCTACTTTATAACTAATCAAAAAAACTGTGTCAAAGCTATTTTGCTTGACACAGTTTTTTTTATTCATCCCTCACCCTTATCTCACGATACTTTTAATATACTATAAATATACTATAAATATACTATAAATATACTATAACCTAAACTTCTCAAAACATTTGTTTAAATTAAAAAAAATATCTACCTTTGTACAAAATATCTCGTCAACCAACAAATTCATAAACCAATACTATGTCTGAAAATCTTTCACTTATTTTATTAGCCATCTCTCCGGCTATAATTCTCATAACCTACATCTATTTAGTTGATAAACAACAACGCGAGCCTCTACCTCAAATCCTCAAAGGTTTCTTATTTGGCATCATATCAGCATTTTTAGCCGTGCCAGCAGCTATGTTTTTTGCCGATGTCAATTTCTATACCGACATCTATACCAACGTAGTCGAAGCCTGTCGCACTGCTTTTTTCGGGGCAGCTCTACCCGAAGAGGCTGCCAAACTATTTATGCTTTGGCTATTAGTTCGCAAAAACAAATATTTCGACGAACGAATCGATGGCATTGTCTATGCCGTAGCCATCTCAATGGGCTTTGCTGCATTCGAAAACCTACTCTATCTTTTCAGTAACTACGAACAGTGGCTCACCGTCGGTCTCACTCGTGCCGCACTCTCAGTCCCTGCCCACTATGCCTTTGCCGTATTAATGGGATACTACTATTCCAAAGTCCATTTCGGTATCAGTCATTCGCCCAAAGATAAATTAATGACACTCTTTGCTCCTGTCATAGTTCACACTATTTTCGATTGGATACTATTCTCAATTTCAATCACCCCTGCATTAACCGGAATATTGTCTATTGTATTTATAATATTCGTAATCAAAATGCACAAATATGCCAATGCACGCATAAAGGATCATCTATCTTAATATAACTAATATAGTCATAACTATTTTTGTGAAATTCATCTACATTTTCTCCTCTAGATTCTTTCATATCTTACCTTTTTTTTGTACCTTTGCAATATCTTTTTTGATAATTATAACTACTTTGAATAACTTAACATTTTATTATGAACAAAATTAGTTTTTGGATTGATAATGCACGCACTATTGCATTGCCACAGAGTATTTTGCCGGCATTGTTTGCTATCAGTTTAGGTGCTTTGCACGATGGTTTTAGTTGGTGGATGGCCATAGTTGCTCTATTGGGTATTATATGCGCCCATTTAGGTTTTAATCTTGCCGACGACTATTTCGACTATAAAGTCGGATCTGCCGATAAACGCGAAGCCTTAAATGGCGAAGGTTTCCGTGCTCGTATGCACAAATACCCTTACATCACATCAGGTCAAGCCACAATTGCCGAATTGCGTAATGCAATCATCGTTTTCTTATCAATTGCCGTTGCTTGTGGTGCCGTAATCCTCTATTTCCGCGGATGGCCTATCGCTTTGATTATGGCTATCGGTGGCATACTTGGCATCTCATATTCTGGTGGCCCACTCAAACTCGGCTATCACGGCTATGGCGAGTTGGTTATTGGCATAATGTTTGGCGTCCTATTGATGATAGGTATGCAATATGCTGTTTGCGGTATCTTAGATTGGAATGTTGTCCTATTAAGTGTTGCCGTTGGTATGTTAGTCACAAATATCGTTTATACCCACTCTGTCCTTGACATCATTGCCGACGAAAAAGCCGATAAAATGACATTTGCCCGTCTTCTTGGTTCTAAAAAAAATCAATTGAGCGCATTAGCCCTATTCTCATTATTGCCATTCTTAGTCGTTTTTGTCGGCGTAGCAATTGGCTTTTTTCATTGGGCTTATCTTGTGATATCTCTACTTTTGCCTATGGCATTATTCCTTTGGAAGTCAGTGCGCAAGTTTGTTTACGACGAACCTGAAGATATGACACTCAAATTCTGGATGGGCCCTATGGGCGATTGGGAAAATTATAAAAAAGCCGGCCTCGATTGGTTCCTTTTCCGTTGGTTATTGGCTCGCAATCTTGTCACTTTCTTCTGCCTATTCCTTGTAATTGTGAATATTGTATTATCAATTTTAAAATAACAATCCAAATATTGTCCTCCCCTGTATTAGGGGAACGAGCGGAGCTGATGGGGTATCTCTCACTACTCGCTACTCATTACTAATAATCTGTATATATGAAAAAACTTTTCTATCTCGCTTGGTGGTTTTTTGGCGCTAGAGTCCTAGGTCGCAAACGCCCATTGCAAACCGTATTGTTTATCGGCGACAAATGTAATCTCAAATGCCGTCACTGCGCTGTATATGCACGCGAAAATCCAAATATAATGACTTATGAGCAAGTGCGCGAACAACTTCGCTATGCTCACTCTCTTGGCTCTCGCTTCGTCGATTTCGAAGGTGGCGAAGTTATGTTATGGCGCGATGGCGACTATCGCATCAACGACCTCATCGATCTTGCTAAAGAAGAAGGTTTTTTCTCTGCCACAATCACAACTAACGCCCAATTACCATTCAAAGGCAGCAAAGCTGATAGCATTTGGGTCAGCCTCGATGGTATTGGCGATTATCACGAATACATCCGTGGCAAAGGTACATTCAAACGCCTCGAAGAGAATATCGCATCTTGTGGTCACAAGCATCTTAGCGTTAATATGGTTGTTAGCACATATAACTACGAAGCCGTTGTGCCAACTATCGAATATGCAAAAAACAATCCTGCGATTGAAAAAATATCTATCAATTTCTACACTCCGTTCCCAGGCTCAGAAACAGAGATGGTACTCGACAAGCAAAAACGCATCGAGATTATCGACAAAGTAATCGAAATGAAAAAACAAGGTTACCCTATTATGAATTCTGTCTCTGGACTTAAACTTATGAAAGAGAACAAGTTCAAACGCCGTTGTTGGGTTACTAACTTTATTTATCCAGACGGTACGCGTTCGGGCTGTGTAGGCGAAGGTTTGAATATTTGTGATGAATGTGGTCTTTGTATGGCAGGCGAGATGAATGCAGTGTTCAATTTCCGCATAGATACCATATTTGCAGGGTTAAGTCTTAGATTGTGATTTTTTTATAAAAAGGCAAAATAGCATAATAGCAAAAAAAAATTATGTTCTTTTGATCTTCTGTCTTTTTTCTAGAAATGAAAAAAACAAGTTTTATATTATTGTTTTTGTCCTCT
>JAEIGA010010604.1_pt1 | contig 13977 bp, 13 predicted proteins | sample 9270691 | NCBI WGS metagenome assembly JAEIGA01 (sample SAMN17057246, study PRJNA624740) | gut metagenome | biome: biome; isolation source: fecal sample | host: Bos grunniens | place: China: Xizang | collected 2019 | reverse complement strand
TGCGCGTGTCCCTTATGAAAGGGATTATATTCTGATATAATGGCTACTACCTTGCCCATAATCCCCTCCGAGAAGAAATAAAATGCTAATTTTAAAAATTAATGTTGATAATTTTTGAATTATGTAGTATAATAGTTAGGTCAAAAAAATTAGGAGAAAAAGCTATGAAAGTTTTAGTTGTTAATGCAGGCTCCAGCTCGCTCAAGTATCAGCTTTTTGATACTGTTAGCGGCAGCGTGCTTGCAAAGGGTAACTGCGAGCGAATCGGCATCGATGGCTCTAGAATTATCCACAAGACATCCGGCAAGGATGAGTATGTAAAGGAAACTCCTCTTGCAGATCATTCTGCAGCTACCAAGCTAGTTGTTGAAACTTTGCTTGATTCTACGTTTGGTTGCATCAGCTCTGTTGACGAGATCGAGGCCATTGGACACAGAGTGGTTCACGGCGGTCCTTACTTCGCTCAGTCTATGCTTGTGACCGATGAGGTTATGGAAACACTCGAGAAGTGCAATTCCTACGCACCTCTTCACACGCCAGCACATATCATGGGTATCAAGGGGTGCAAGGCCGTTATGCCGAATGTTCCCGAGGTTCTCGTATTCGATACTGCATTCCATCAGACTATGCCTAAAGAGGCGTATATGTACGGTATCACCTACGATATGTACGAAGAGTACGGTGTAAGACGTTATGGCGCACACGGCACGTCTCACAGATATGTCAGCGGAGAGATGATCAAGATCCTCGGCGGTGAGGCAGAGGGCAAGAAGATCGTTACCTGTCATATCGGTAATGGCTCGTCTATCAGCGCTGTTAAAGACGGCAAATGTATCGATACCTCTATGGGATTCACCCCTCTTGATGGTATTATGATGGGTACAAGATGCGGATCTATCGACCCTGCAATCGTTACCTACATAATGGAGAAGAAGGGCTACACTCCTGTCGAGATGGATAATTATATGAATAAGAAGTGCGGATTCGCAGGCATCGGCGGTGTTGGATCTGATTCCAGAGACGTTGAGGCGGCGATGAATGCCGGAAATGAAAGAGCAAAGCTCGCGCTCGATATGCTTTCTTATCAGATTAAGAGGTATATCGGTTCTTATTCCGCAGCGATGCGGGGGCTCGATGCCATTGTCTTTACTGCCGGTATCGGTGAGCACGTGCCCTATATTAGAGCACAGGCTCTTAGCGGCCTTGAGTTCCTTGGCGTTAAGCTCGATAACGAGAGAAACACCTTTGGACACTCCAATGTGCCCGTAAAGCTGTCTAGCGATGATTCTGCAGTTGCAGTATATATGATCCCAACTAATGAGGAACTTGTAATTGCGGCAGACACAGAGAAGATCGTAAGCGAAATGTAATTTCTACGAGAGATTGCGGAATACAACGCAATCTCTCATTTTTGATTTGTCGTAGACACAAATTTTCATAATACTACAAATTATATTATACCACAATAAAACGTTGATGTCAATAATTGAAGATCATAATATATAGCTAATTATTCTATTTAGAATAGAATCATTTCTGGAAAAGTCTATTGAGTTACGGTATATGTCTTCGAGTTCATAGTGAAGGATTGCGGCCTCTGCTAAATGCTTTTTCGCTGTACTCAAAAGGACATCTTGCATTTTCTCAAGCTCGAATAATTCCTCGAAACTAATAGTTTTATTAAGGCACTCTTGTGCGTCGAACTCGGATGCAGAATCCGAAGTACATACATAGGATACATCGCCTGCTATCATAACGTCAGGCACTTGCTCGCTCAAAGGATCAAAAGATACATAATCATATCCCTGCCCGAATTTATCTATCAATATTTTTAAAAATTCTTTTTCCTCTCCGTGCCTTCCCGCAATCCTAAAATACTGTTTTGTAGGTATAAAATCATTTAAAGTGAAGTGGCCATACTTGCAGAATGCGCGTTTCAATGCAACCTTGGGATTCGAGCCTTTTGCCACTGTGAAGGATTCTATAGTTGAGGCGATGTGTTCTGCTTTTTCATAGTTAAAATCTTTCTTAATCAACTCGACAATTTTACTATTTATTGCGCCGGCGGTGCGCAAGTAGCTATATGCTTCGCCGTAGGCAATCTTTTTCTTTTCATTAAGAGCTACAATCTCGTCACGTCGAGATTCCAACAAGGTGATATCAAAGTTGTCGCCGAGATTAATAATAATGTCTATCGCGCCTGGAATGACGGCGTCGCGTTGGTGTGGAGCAGTTCCGTCGATAACTGCATATTTCCCGCGCTTTGTACGAACGATCACGCCATCTAACGAATCTGGATCGGAAGAGCAGCAAACCGTGTCAAAATCAAGCTCCTCAGAAGCGGCAAAGTCTGCTACGCGCTTCATCAACGTGCTTTTTCCCGTCCCAGGGCCGCCCTTCAATACAAAAATCCGTTTAAAGCCTTCAGAAACAAATATATTGTCGAAATAGCTTCTAAATCCCAAGTATCCGATAGCCGCCGCAAAATAGCTTCTTTTTAGCATAAAAACCCCTTGTAAGTAGTATGTTTCTATAGCATTTTATGCTATTTCTTTTTTGGATGACAAATAAAGAAATAAAGTGAAAAAACTTTCAAAAACACCTTGACAAACAGGGAAAGTTGTGATATTATATATAGGCGATTGAAAAATCAGTCATGCGAGTGTAGTTCAATGGTAGAATTCCAGCCTTCCAAGCTGGTCGCGTGGGTTCGATTCCCATCACTCGCTCCAATACGCGCCCATAGCTCAGTGGATAGAGTGCCCGGCTACGAACCGGTAGGTCGAAGGTTCGAATCCTCCTGGGCGCGCCAAAAAGGACTTTTGCGATGCAAAGGTCCTTTTTACTTTTATTTAGTATTTATTTGTAAAAATGAAAAAGCACGCCGTTTTTTCGGAGTGCTTTGAATGTATAAACTTAAAAATTAACAGAACTCAATTTTGTCATCAGACATGGATTTGATGCGAGCGAGCGCTTCAACTCTATAGCCAAGATCGCGCAGCTTATCGCCGCCGTGCAGAAATGCTTTTTCGATAGCAACACCGGCCCCTACAACTGTTGCACCAGCTTCCTCAATTATGTTTATCAGCGCGCGAAGGGCACTGCCGTTGGCGAGAAAATCGTCAATTATGAGTATTCTGTCCTCGGGAGATATAAAGCTCTTTGAAACAATTACGTCATAAGTATTGCCGTGAGTGAAAGAAACAACAGGAGTGGCATAAAAATCCTTGCCTATATTGCTACTCTTTGATCTTTTGGCAAATACTACGGGAACGTTAAAGTGCATAGCCGCAACACACGCAATACCGATACCGGATGCTTCGATCGTCATTATTTTCGTGATTTTTTCGTCAGAGAAAAGGCGTTTCCATTCAGCACCAAGCTTGTAGACAAGATCTATATCGATTTGGTGGTTGAGGAAACTATCAACCTTGAGCACGTTTCCGGGGAGAACACAACCATCTTCAATAATACGTTTTTTGAGAAGTTCCATAAAGTACCTCCGTTTGTCACAATGAAAATCTTTTAATCGGGTGCGAATCGTCTTTCAAAAAAAGTGATGATAAAAGAAACAGTTATCTAATTAGATTATACAATATAATAGCGCATTTTTCAATGGACAAATACTACAAATTTCAAGGCGAAAAATGTTGTATTTCTACAAAGCGTTAACCGACGGTATTGCTCCAATCTATCTCCACCTGTCCGGTTCGCTTCAAAAAGGCATTTGCATCATAAAAATGATTGCATCCGAAAAATCCGTTAAATGCAGAGAGCGGACTTGGATGAGCTGATTCAAGTATTAAATGGGATCTATTTGTGATGAGAGCCTTTTTGGCACGAGCGTTACTACCCCACAGAATGAAAACCACAGGGGAGCTTTTTTCGTTTAGCAGAGAAATAATTTTGTCGGTGAGAATCTCCCAGCCTTGTCCCTTGTGGCTTTGAGGCTGTCCCGCGCGAACGGTGAGAGTAGTGTTGAGCAAAAGTACGCCTTGCTTTGCCCAACCGGTGAGCTCGCCGGTCGCGGGTGTAGGAATGCCATATTCCGCGTTCAGCTCTTTGAATATATTTTTTAGCGATGGCGGTGGAACAACATCCCTTTTTACGGAGAAGCAAAGTCCGTGCGCCTGCCCGGGGCCGTGATAGGGATCTTGTCCAAGTATGACTACGCGGGTATCCTGATATGAGGTGTACCTTAACGCGTTATATATGTCGTGCATCGGAGGATAAATAATGCGAGTTGAGTATTCTGCCTTCAAAAATTCCCGTAATTTTAAATAATATTCGCTTTCAAACTCGTTCTTTAAAAGCTCGTCCCAATCGTTCCCAAGGTTAACCATATAGCACTTACCTCCAAAAGATCTGTGTAATAATTATAGCATGATTGATAGTAAATGTCAACAGAAAAGCACCCCGGGCGGGGTGCTTTTTCTAAAACAGAGTTTCAATTGTGCGATTGGAACTCGCAGGGGAGTAGCGCCAAGAATCGATATGCGTGATGCTTTGGACATCTATAAAATAATCCAGCGGGACGTCCTTTGCGTTGCCTTCGCTTGTGTCGATTATTATGAGTTTTATTTTCATTTTCTCCGGAATTATGCTTTTTATGTAGACCGCGGCACATTGCCCCGGATGTACATCTCCGCGATATTCAGAAAGTCCGGCTAAATTCGGTTTTAGTTCAACAAAAACGCCATAGCTTTCAACGCTCCTGATAACGCCGGTTACGGTTTCTCCTACTTTAAATAAGGCGGCGTTTTCTTCCCACGTACCGAGAAGTTCGCGCTCGCTTACGAAAATTCGATCAAGCGTATCTCGACCTTTAACCACGGTATAAATAAAGTCTCCGACATTTATTCGGAATGACGGGTGTGAGATTCGAGATATAGATATCGTATCTATGGATAGCAGGGAACTGATGCCGCATCCAATATCCACGAATGCACCGAAATTCTCAATGTGTGTTATGCGTGCGGGAATAATATCGCCGGGCATGAGCGTTGAGATGTAATTCTCTACACACTCCTTTTGCGCGGCTCGCCTTGACAAGATCGCTATCTTTTTCTCGTTTCTATCTGATGAAAAACCTATAACTTTAAATGATATCGTTTTCCCGACACGCGTTAAAATTGCGATGTCTTTAACCGGCTCTGATGAGCTGTAGACCACTTCATCTCTGGGAACTATGCCTTTTATTCCTTGACCTAAATCTACAAACAAGTTGAATTGATGATCGCACATAGTTACGGTAGATTCGAGTATCAGCTGTCGCTCCATGGCATATTTTAGTCCTTCGTAGCTTTTTGTAAGCTCGTAATTTTTCGCGTCTGCAATCAGCAGTCCTTCCGGCTTGTATTTATTCATTGTTTTCACCGTTTTCCTGTCATTTTATGCCGCTTATGGCATTTGATATAATATATGAAAACGGCTATAAAAGTATACCTATACTTCGTTGCCGGAAAGTCCAAAGCTGACTTCTATGGCGTTGTTTACGTGGTTCATGGTAATCTCATCTAAATGTCCCATCTTTTCTTTTAGTCGTTTTTTGTCGATCGTTCTGATTTGCTCAAGTAATATGACACTGTCACGTGATAGGCCTGTTTCAGTGCCTGTTATATCTATATGCGTCGGGAGTTTGGTTTTGCTCATGCGTGATGTGATTGCAGCTGCAATAACAGTGGGGCTGTATTTATTTCCCACGTCGTTCTGAACTATGAGGACGGGACGAAGCCCGCCTTGCTCGCTGCCTACAACCGGACTGAGATCTGCGTAATATATATCTCCTCGCTTTATGTTCATCTTTGACCATTCCTTGTTTTTTCTAAAGTTTTTCTTGCATGGTTATTTTGCACTGTGATTGAATTTTTAAACATATAATTTCAATTCATCAATATCATTTTATGCCATAGGTCAGGAAACTCCACATAAAAACAATGGAAAGGCGAGTCAATTCATTTTCTTCGAAAGAAAAACATTAAAAAGTGTGCTAAAATATTAAAAATGTTAGCAAAAAACTATTGACATTTTCAAAACCATCTGCTATAATATAGAAGTCGCGTGGAGAGATGGCCGAGTTGGTCTAAGGCGCACGACTGGAAATCGTGTATACCCTAACCGGTATCAAGGGTTCGAATCCCTTTCTCTCCGCCATACTTAAAGCACTTCGGTTTCGAGGTGCTTTATTTATTTTGTTGCAGATTTTATGCAGAAAAACATCGAAAATTAAAGATTTCTCTTGACAAATCTTTCGCTTTTACATATAATATATAATGTTAATTTTATGACAAAACCCATTGAGAATAGAGGAGAAAATAATGAACTTAAAGGTTTTGAAATTTGGTGGAAGTTCGCTCGCAGATGCAGAGCATTTTCGCGCAGTTGCAGATATAGTAAAGAGCGAGCCTGAAAGAAAATATGTAGTCGCTTCGGCGCCCGGAAAGCGTAATAGTTCGGATATCAAGGTTACTGATATGCTTTACGAGTGCTATGAGCTTGCTGTTAATGACGAGGATATCACCGATATATTTGATCAGATTAAGAGCAGATATATCGACATTATTGACGATCTCGGCATAGATCTTGATCTTACCGAGGTTTTTGAGAAGATCAAGTCTTCGATAGCTCACAACGCAGGTCGTGATTACGTTGCTTCGCGCGGCGAATATCTGAACGCTATGATCCTTGCTAAATACCTTGAGTTTGACTTTGTTGATGCAAAGAAGGTCATATTCTTCAAGGAGGATGGATCTTTTGATTCCGAGCGCACCAACGACGTTATGAAGGCGTATTTGAAGAATCACGCATATGCCGTTATCCCCGGTTTCTACGGATCTATGCCCAACGGAACTATCAAGACGTTTTCGCGCGGCGGTTCTGATATCACCGGATCCATCGTAGCGAGAGCAGTTTCGGCAACTGTATACGAGAACTGGACCGATGTTTCCGGCTTTCTTATGGCTGATCCCAGATGTATCGATAATCCCAGAGGCATTGATGTTATTACTTATAAGGAGCTCAGAGAGCTTTCTTATATGGGTGCAACCGTGCTTCATGAGGATGCAATTTTCCCCGTAAGATATTCCAAGATTCCGATCAATATTCGTAACACCAACCGCCCCGAGGATAAGGGCACGTTTATCGTTCCTCAGAGCGATGATATCAGCGACACCGTTATTACGGGTATCGCAGGCAAGGTTGGCTTCTCGACAATTACTATCGAGAAGGATATGATGAATGGCGAGCTTGGTTTTGGCAGACGCGTTCTTCAGGCGATTGAGGAGCATGGTGTGCCGTTTGAGCATCTTCCTTCGGGTATCGATACTATGTCTGTCGTGGTATCTACTAAAGAACTGCACAATAAGCGCGCTGATGTGATGGCGTCTATAGTTAAGTCTGTAGATCCCGATAATATCTTTGTCGAGGAAAACCTCGCGCTTATAGCGGTAGTTGGCCGTGGCATGATTAAGGCAAAGGGTACCGCAGCTAGAATTTTCAATGCTTTGGCAAATGCGGGCGTGAATATTCGTATGATCGACCAGGGCTCCTGTGAGCTTAATATAATCGTCGGCGTTGATTCTAATGATTATATGACTGCGCTTCAGGCAATCTACAACGAGTTTGTTAAGTAAAATAAAAAACGCAGACGATTAGTCTGCGTTTTTTATTATTATCGATTAAGCAAGAGAGGATCTGATTTCAGCAACCCAAGCCTTTACCTTTGCCATCTCATCGGAAGAAACGTTCTTGAGGAACTTGAAAGGAAGACCTCCGTCGATATATAGAATGTTGTCCTCGATAACGTTGGAGTTGTTGGTTTTTGCCATTTCTACGATGCTTGCCGCATTTTCGGGAGTACCATCAATGATGAAAGCAACGTTAGCGGTAACCGACTTCTTGAGAGAACGAACGAATCTGCAGAAGCTCTCGGGCATAGCAGGCTTTGCGGTTGCAACTATAACGATGAGTCTTTCGCCATCGCAGGGATAAGCGGGCATAATAACGTCGGTAGCCTTATCAGCCTCGATAAGCTTGGTAACCTCGTCCGCAATAGCAAGAAGCTTACCTTTGTTAGTCTGAGTGAGAACGCGCATGCGCATGGTGTATATCCTCCAAAAAATAAATTCAATATATTGTACCACAAACGCCTTAATAATGCAAGAGTAAAACGCAAAAGAATAAAACAATTACAAAAAATATATAAAAAATAGTAATAACTGTTTTAAAGTTGCAAGTTAGCGATAGATATAAAACTATAATTAAGAATATCGTATAATGCGCAAACAACAATAAAACACATAGAAATATCCGGGGGCAGGGAATATATTATTCGATATACAAAATTATACAAAAGTAAAATTTTGTATAATTCAGGGAATAAAAAATGGATAAACAGGTATTTTTACTATGTATTTGGCGCATTTTGCGACAAACCAGCTATAAGCATTTACAAATGACAAGTATCTAGATTGTAGATATTTGTTAATTTTAAAATTTGTATTTATTTGTTTCTAAAAATCGCAATGCATTTTCTATAACGCCCCAAAATGCTACATTTGGAAAATAATATCGATAATGCTATTGAAATAAAATCTCATATGGTATATAATAGAAAAAAGGCAGAACACGCTACCGTTTTTCTGCGAACTCTGCTTTTTTCCTTAGGTATTTTTTTCTGGTGGCCTCACCGCCGCGAACATGGCGCTCGGATTTATTTATGTTCAGAACTTTTTTTACGTCTGAATATAAATTGGGACTGATATATTTGAGTTTTCCCGTGAGATCCTTATGTATAGTGCTTTTGCTTATGCCGAAGTGCTTGGCGGCAGATCTGACTGTAGAACCATTTTCAATAACGTATTCCGCTATGAGTATGCATCTGTCCTTATCTTTGAATTTTATCACCCGAATGTACCTCTGACGCTTTATTAATACATCTTATGTTTGACTTGCAAAAATAATTACATTTTAAAGGTAAAATATGATAAAAGAAGTTACAAGATTTCAAGATTCAACCGTCTTTGAAGGAATGACATCTATTCGCGCAATTATAAAAGGAATTGATGAATGTGGTAATTCCAGACAAATAAAAACCATCTTATACGATAAAGACAAGATGAGAAAAAATATAAAAACCATCGGATATTTAAAAGCAGTATCAGATAAATACGGATTTTGCTTGGAAGAAACTGCGGATACAGAAATAGAAAAGCTCGCTGTAGGAAATTCTCACGGCGGCATAATAGCAATCGCTACGGATAGAGAACTTCCCTTTCTTTCCCCCAACACTCCCTTGGTCGAAAACGGTTTTTACGCTATGATAGAAGGTATTGAGGATCCTTATAATTTTGGATATGCGTTGCGTTCGCTTTATGCATGCGGTTGCGATGGAATTCTTCTTTCTGAACGCAACTGGATGAGTGCTGCAGGCGTTGTTTGCAGAAGCTCGGCTGGTGCATCTGAGATGTTTTCCATATACAAGACCACTAACACCGAAGCGGCTGTAGATGAGTTCAAGCATCGTGGATATACCGTTGTTTGTGCCGATGAGAATACTGATAATATTCTTGGAAAATGCGAGTTGAAAAAGCCGATATTGCTTATCATTGGCGGTGAAAAACGCGGAATTTCCGAGAAAATTATCTCCAAAGCCGATATTAAAATAAAAATTGATTATGCGAGAGAGTTTCGTGCGTCACTTTCCGCGGCTTCGGCGACGACTATGTTTGCTTACGAAATAATGCGTCAAAATTAAACAAAATGCTCCCGCAGTGCATTCTGTCGGGAGCATTTCTTTCTTTATTGCCGTTTGATCGCGATTAACTGCTTTTATTGCCGCAACCGCATCCGCCGCTTCTCTGCGGGCGTTCGTTTACAGTGCAACCTTCTCCGCGGAATTCTGCGACCGGGAATGCCATCGTTCTAAAGAGCGAGCAAGGCGTTTCGTTATCCCTGCAAGGCGCACATTCCTTATCGGGGACACTATAGTCGGTGCCCTGAATAAGGAGCTGCGAGGGACGCTCCAACCGTATAACCGAGAACACGCCAAATGATACGTAGAGGCGCGGTCCATTGGTTAAAATTCTGGGTTCGCCGCCGAGACAGCACTTAACCTTTTCGGGCAATTCGCAGCACTCGCCGGGTTGGCAAGGACAATCGCAGTCACTGACCTTTGTGCCGAGCACAATAGGTTCTACAGTCTCTACAACGGCGATAGGATCACTATTTGGGGTCGCGTCGAGATTTCCTATGTTGCAGAAGGTATTTTCGGGACTGGATGTGAATGTGATGGTGTTGCCGTCGCCACCGTAAAGGATTACATCCTTTTCAAGAGCAGCTACACCCGTGAATACTTGACTGTTTCCTATTCCAAGACACGCTTCTGCTTCAATCTGGATGTAATAGCGCACAACTACTTGATAGAATCCCTTGTTAAACGGAACCTCATTCGTGCCAACATAGGCCCAAAGAAGCTTTGCCTGACGAGTTCTTACGCTTGTAGCACACGCGAGTATTTCTTCTGCGGCAGCTGTGATGTATACGCGCGCATCCTCAAAGCAGTCTCTATCGCGGCAACAATCAAGCACGCGCATAGTATCGATGCAGACCGTCCCTCTGCCGTCGCAGTTAAGACCGAGGCCTGCGTTTTTATTATCTTGCATTCTGACTTCTCCCTCGTCTATCGGAATAGACAGTAGAATTAAGACCGAAATTCGATCTCAAGAGTATTTTATGCATAGCGAGGAAAAATGACAATAAAAAAGGCCACACTCTAACTAGTGCGGCCTTGAAATTTGATTATTAAGCGTAAGCCTTAATACCTGCGGGGCACTCTTCAACTGCGATAGAAGAGGTCATTACAAGGTTAACATCCTTGGATATAGCTTCAAGCTTACCGAGCATCTTTTCAAACGCATCAGTGTCGTTACCGCAGATCTTAAGTGCGGAGTCAACAAAGATATCGGTAATGTCGCTGTTAGAAGCGAGGATACCGGATATGAAGCCATAAAGAGCTTCTGCATCATATATCGCGTAATCGTCGGTGTCTATCAATCTTGCCTTATATGTAACGTCGTGAATAAGCTTATCGCCTTTCTCGATGCAAACAACAGAGCCCTTGGAAGTAGCTGCGGCGGAGTTAACAAGCTCGATGAGAGTCTTGGTTTTGCCCGATCCCTTAGCGCCAATAAATAACTTGATCATAATAAATTCCTCCTAATTTTGAGCTATAGCATATAAAAAGCCATTCTCTAGATATATATTACACTATTTTTCGGCGAATTGCAATAGTTTTATTGCAATTATTTTGCATTTTTATGCGATTTGTTAAAAATACACAACGCCGCTTGTATATAATTAGCCGTTAATTCTCTTATCCAAAGCAGCCTTCATCTCTTCGTATCCAGGTTTGCCAAGAAGTGCGAACATATTTTTCTTGTATGCTTCAACACCAGGCTGATCAAAGGGATTAACGCCGAGCAAATAACCAGAGATAGCGCAAGCAAGCTCAAAGAAATAAGCGACGTAACCGAAGGAGTATGCGCTTCTGTTATCCACCTCAAGAAGAATGTTGGGAACGCCGCCGTCGTTATGCGCAATAAGTGTTGCAAGCATTGCGGTTTTATTAACGTAATCGAGATTCTTGCCAGATATAAAATTGAGTCCGTCAACGTTTGCGGGATCGTTGGGAATGATAAACTCTGCGCCGGGATCTTTGACGTTAATTACTGTCTCAAATAGGTTGCGCTGACCGTCCTGGATATACTGGCCGAGAGAATGAAGGTCTGTGGAGAAAACAACAGATGCAGGAAAAATGCCCTTGTTGTCTTTGCCTTCAGATTCACCGTATAACTGCTTCCACCACTCGTTAAGCATCAGCATATAAGGCTCGTAACCAACGAGTATCTCGGTTGTCTTACCCTTTCTTGCAAGTGCATTTCTGATTACCGCATATTTAACTGCATCATTCTTGTCTATATCGGATAAGGAATACGCATCTCTCGCTTCTGCCGCGCCCATCATCATAGCATCGATGTCAATGCCCGCAACGGCAATAGGAAGAAGTCCAACTGCGGTAAGCACGGAATATCTGCCGCCAACGTCATCCGGAACAACAAAGGTCTCGTAGCCTGCCGCGTCCGAGAATTGCTTGAGTGTACCGCGGCATTTATCGGTCGTTACGAAGATTCGGTCTCTTGCGCCTTCCTCGCCGTATTTATCGACAAGCATAGATTTAAACACGCGGAATGCGACAGCAGGCTCCGTGGTGGTACCGGACTTGGATATAACGTTTACGCAGATGTTCTTGCCTTCGCAAATGGAGATCAGCTCGTTAAGCGCGGTGGTAGAAATGTTGTTTCCCGCGAAGTATATCTTGGGAGTATCCTTGGCGAGATCATTGTAGAGAGGGCTCTTTACAAATTCGATAGCAGCGCGCGCACCGAGATAGGAACCGCCGATGCCTATTACAACAAGGATATCGCAGTTCTTTTTGATCTTCTCCGCTGCAATCTTTATTCTTGCGAACTCATCCTTATCATAGTTTATAGGAAGGTCGACCCAGCCTAGGAAGTCGGAGCCAGGACCATTTTTTGCCTTAAGCAAATTGAATGCCGCATCGGCTGCTGGTTGCATGTTTTTTATTTCGTTTTCGGACACGAATTCTCCGATGAATTTATCAACTAATTTTATGCTCATTTTATAGCCTCCAAAGAGATTTTGCTTTTGAAACATTATACTACAAAATTCAGCATTTTTCAATAGGTAAAAGCAGAAAAATTAAATAAAAAAACAATATTTTGCGCGCGAGTATTTCATTTTAGAACGCTTCTTACCATTTTTAGGAATAGCTCCCAGAATCCAATGCTTTCCATAGGTTGAGTTGTGTATATATCAGTAGTTCCTATTACGTCGTCGCCGATCTTAAATTTGATTTTCCCAATCACTTTATTAGCATCGAACGGCGCCGTAATACTTTCGGGAATTTCGAAGAACTTCTCAATTTTTTTTGCGTCAGATTTGCTTACTACGCAGGCAAAAGGATAGCTTTTAACTATTATACTATTGGCTGTTCCGTTTTTGACGCGTACGGATTCCAACGTCTCCTCGTCCATTTTAAATAATCCGTAGGTAGCAAAGCCGAAGTCTAGTAAGGCTCGGGCATCGGCGTTTCGCAAATCGCGTGTTTCGGCCCCCATAATTACCGCTATAAGCTGCATTCCGTCACGCTTTGCGCTGGCACTTATGCAGAATCCGGCCTTATCGGTAGATCCTGTTTTGAGGCCATTACATCCATCGTAAAATCGCACCAGTCTGTTGGTGTTGGTAAGCTGAAATTCTCCGTTACGGATCGAGTCCTGCCAAAGAGAAGAATATTTTAATATTATATCATATTTTATTAATTCGCGAGACATTATTGCTATATCTTCTGCCGTTGTTAGGTGCGTGGTCGTAGTATCATCAAGACCGGAAACATTTTCAAAATTTGTGTTGTTCATACCAAGCTCTTTGGCACGCTTGTTCATTTCTGCCACAAAATTTCCCTCTGTTCCGCAAATTAACTCTGCGAGGGCAACGGCTGCATCATTGGCACTTGCTATAACCGTGCACTTTAAAAGCTCTTCGACAGTAAAGCTTTCGCCTTCTTCGAGGAAGACCTGGCTACCACCCATAGAAGCCGCGTACTCGCTGATTATCACGGTGTCGGTTGATTTTATACGCTCGCTTTCCAAGGCCTCGCAAACAAGAAGAAGCGTCATTATTTTAGTAACCGAAGCGGGGCTTCTCTTCTCTGTTTGATTTTTGTAATAAAGCACAGTACCCGTCGTGGCTTCTATCAAAATAGCAGAAGGTGCGCTTACCTCAAGGCTTTTGGGATTTTCTATGCTATAAGTTAACGGAGATGTCTCTTCATTTGTCTCTGTGGCGTTGATAGAGATTGTTGTTAATAATAATGTCGTCATTGTTAAAATTAATGCG
>JAEIGA010010603.1_pt1 | contig 13977 bp, 16 predicted proteins | sample 9270691 | NCBI WGS metagenome assembly JAEIGA01 (sample SAMN17057246, study PRJNA624740) | gut metagenome | biome: biome; isolation source: fecal sample | host: Bos grunniens | place: China: Xizang | collected 2019 | reverse complement strand
GATGTTTGCTCAAAGCAAGAGATGAAGCAAACATCTCTATTTGCTTAAATTGTTCTTGCAGAGGTAGGTTATGCTTTTAAGAGTTTGCATAATATTTTGAATATGTATTGCAAATATAGAAATATTTCTTTGAAAAAATAAAATAAAGCAAAGAAAAAATTTAATTTTTCTTTGATTTTTGAAATTATTTCTTTGTTTTTTTCTTTACATTCTTAGTCCTATGCCCCATTCTATGTATTGGGCTATGCTGAAATTCTCTGCTCTTAATCCAATAGAGCAAAACCAATCTTTTGTGATTTGATAACGCAAGCCTATTCGTTGAAAGAAACTCTTACTGTTATCATATATGCTTTTATATACATAGTAACAAGGCTCTATGAATACGTTTAATTTGTGTATTTTGTATTCATAACTCAAATATACGCTCAAATTGAACCTCTCCATTAGGTTTGCTTTTCTTATTACCATTTGTCTATCTTCTACATAATAGGTTGTGCCTACGTATTGATTATATCCTAAACCTACGCCTATGCCTAAGGAGTGTTTTGGTGTAAGAGTTTTTAAATATCTCTTGTCTAAGCCTAAGACTATGTAGGAATGACTATTGTATTGTTTATCTACTTGGTTGCGTGGTAAGATTGTGAGAACATTGTGTGAGCCTATGAAGATTGAAGTAAGGTCTTCTATTTTGCTTTCAAAGTTTGGCAAATGACTTGTTTTGTATTCTACATTTCCGTATGGCTTATATTTTAATACAAACTTTGGTGCAAAGGCGTTTATTCCTTTATTTGGTTTTTTCATTGCTCCGTTTGAAAAGTGTGTAAAATATAATCCTGCTCCTATTTCAAGTTTTTTTCCTATCAATCTATACGCACTCATTCCTGCATCAATATAACACGACATTGCTCCACCCATTGCGTCATTTAAAGGTGTTTCGGGTGAGAAATGTTGCCAATTAAATGTAAGACCTGCCGATACTTCTGTTTTTAAACTCCATTTTGGTTTTTCTATTACATAACTGCTAAAAAATCCATAAAGAGCTATTGGAGTGCCGAGTTGATTTCTTAGATTGAAATCGGCAATATATATTCCTAATCCATAGCTTGGATAGTCATAGAGTTGATGCCAAGGCTGTGAGCCATCGGTTTGTCTTTCATATCTTATGGAAAGTGAATAGATTTGTGAAATTGGAGTGTATAGGTTATTCTCTCCTCTTACGTAATTGTTAGTTGGCAAAACCCAACCGCTTTGAGTAAAAATAGAATAAGAGTTTAAATTTCTATCTTGCCCTATTGCTAAGATAGAAATCAACAATAGGGTAAGGATTGAAATGTTTTTCTTCATTAATTCTTTACTTCTTTGTCAAATATTCTAATATTTGAACGGCATTAGTGGCAGCTCCTTTTCTTAGGTTATCGGCTACAATCCAAAGGTTAAGACCGTTTTCTATGGAATTATCTCTTCTTATTCTTCCTACAAATACTTCGTCTTTACCTTCTGCTTTTAGTGGCATTGGATAAAGATTTTCCTTTGGATTATCCTCTACTACTACGCCTTTTGTTGTTTCTAATAGTTTATAAACATCTTCTATTTCAAAAGGTTTATTAAATTCCACATTTACCGACTCACTATGTCCTCCTTTTACTGGCACTCGTGCAACGGTTGCAGTGATTGCTATTGTGGAATCTTCAAATATCTTTCGCGTTTCTTTAACGAGTTTTTCTTCTTCGGTAGTATATCCATCTGAAAGAAAATCTCCTCCGTGAACAAGTATGTTTTCAAATATTTGATGTGGATATGCCTTTTCGCACTCCTTTGAATATCTTTCTGAATCTAATTGATTAACTGCTTTTACGCCCGTTCCTGTTACGCTTTGATAGGTCGAAACTACTATTCTTTTAATTCCGTATGTTTTATGAAGTTGGCTTAGAGCTAAAACCATTTGTATGGTTGAACAATTCGGATTTGCTATTATCTTACTTTCTGGTTTTATTGTATGAGGGTTGATTTCCGGCACTACAAGTGGCACATCATCTTGCATTCTCCAAGCCGAAGAGTTGTCAATCACCACTGTACCTTTTGAAGCAAATAAAGGTGCATATTTTTTTGAAGCTGCTCCCCCTGCCGAAAAGATTGCATAATCGCATTGTTGTTCTATTACTTCCTCAACGCTTTGAACGGTGAGTTCTCTATCTGAAAATTTTATTTTTTTACCTACACTTTTTTCTGAGGCTGCAACAAAGATTTCCTCTTTTGCAAAACCTCTTTCTTCAAGTACCTTTAACATCAATCCACCTACAAGTCCTGTCGCTCCAACTACTGCTATTTTCATATTATTCTTATGTTTTTATTCGTTTGAAAATTCTCTTATATATTTTTGATATGCAGAAAATATATTAGCTCTTGAAATAAATCCTAAATATTTACCATCTTCCACCACAACTAAGGTGTAACGATCAGAGATTTTAAACTTCTCTACAATCTTCTCCATTGATTCATTCACATCTACAATAAAACTATCGGAATATTGCATATAATCCTTAATGTAAATCTTATCATATTGCTCTCTTTCAAACAAAATAGAACGCACAGAATCTAAAACTACCACCCCTTTAAAATAATTCTCCTGATCTACTACGGGAAATATACTTCTTGAAGAGATTTTAACTGCCTCTACTATGTCTTTTAACTTTGCATCAGGATTTAGATTGACAAAATTAGTTTCTATTAGTTTTTTTACGTCTATATAATTCAAAGCATTTTTATCTTTATTGTGAGTTGAAAGATCTCCCTTTTCTGCAAGAGGAGCTGCATAAATAGAATACTTAGTTAGAGGTTTTACAACAAGGTATGCAATAGTAGTTGCAATCAAAAGTGGCGTAAACAAAGCATATCCACCTGTGATTTCTGCAATAAGGAAAGTAGCAGTCAAAGGAGAGTGCATTATACCTGCCATAACGGCTGCCATTCCCACTAAGGCAAAATTACTTTCAGCCACATTGATTAGTCCAGAGAGATTCACCACCCTTGCAACAAAGAATCCCACAAATCCTCCTAAGAAAAGACTTGGTGCAAAGGTGCCTCCAACTCCTCCTGAGCTACAAGTAACAGCAGTTGCTATGGCTTTAAAGAACACAATGGCAACTAAGACTATCAAAAACGTGAGTTCATTATCCACATAAGGGTGAAAGAAACTATTTTCAAACATTAGCTCAGAATCATTATTCAAAAGAGCAGTCAAAGCCGAATATCCTTCACCAAAAAGAGGAGGAAAAATATAGACAAGCAAACCTAAAACTACGCCTCCAACAATTATCTTGGTTGATTGTTTATATTTAGAAAACTTTTTACTCACCCAACGATTGATTCTAAGGAAATAAAGAGCCATAAAAGCCGAAATGATACCCAAAAGAACAAAAGCAGGAATTTTAGAAAGCTCAAAAAGCGTATCCACCTTATAATAGAACTGCACTCCTTGACCAAAGAAGAAATAAGAGATGAAAGCCGAACTAAGAGCCGAGAGTAAAAGAGGCGTTGCAACACTTAGAGTCAAATCTATCATCAAAACCTCAAAGGCAAACAAGACTCCTGCAATAGGAGCTTTGAAAACCCCAGCTATTGCACCTGCTGCTCCACAAGCAAGAAGAGTTATAGCGTGTTTTCTACTAATACGGAAAAACCTACTAATGTTTGAACCAATTGCACTACAAGTTAAAACTATCGGAGCCTCCAATCCCACACTTCCTCCAAAGGCAACTGTGATAGAAGAGGTAATAACCGAAGACCAACAATGATGAAACTTCAACCTTCCATTCTTTCGAGAAATAGAATACATAACCTTACTTACCCCATGCGACAAATCGTCCTTAATAAAGTACTTTATCAACATAACAGTAAGTATAATACCAATTGTAGGATAGATAAGAAACAAAACATTACCTCTATCGGCAGAAAACCAAGAGAATCCACTAATCAACTCATAAGTAAAATGCACAGTATTCTTCAAAACAACAGAAGCAAGCCCGCTTAAAAGACCAACAACCAAACTAAGAATAATCACAAATTGATATTCCGTAAGGTTTTTCAATCTCCAAAGCATAAAAGCCTTATAATAAGGATTTAAATCAATCCCTCTAATTAAATTTAATAGTTTTTTCAATTGCATATCCGATTACAAACTTATTAATTTTTTTTGATACAAAAATACTTTTCATTGATATTTTTTTATTTTTGCAAGAAAATTAGAATTAAAACAAAGACTTATGAAAATAATATCATATAACGTAAACGGCATAAGAGCAGCTGTCGGCAAAGGATTTGCACAATGGTTAGAAGAAGAAAATCCAGATGTGATTTGCATTCAAGAAACCAAAGCACAAAGCGAACAAATACCCGTTTTTGAATTTAACGCCTTAGGATATGAATGTTATAGCCTATCAGCAAAGAAGAAAGGATACAGTGGAGTTGCAATCCTTACAAAACAAAAGCCCGATAATGTGATTTATGGTATGGGAATAGAAGACTATGACAATGAAGGAAGATTTATAAGATGTGATTTTGGAGATTTATCCATAGTAAGCGTCTATCACCCTTCGGGAACAAGTGGAGAAGAACGCCAAGACTTTAAAATGAAATGGTTGGAGGATTTTCAAAACTATGTAAACAACCTAAGAAATCAAAGACCTAATCTAATACTTTGTGGAGACTACAACATTTGTCATAGAGCGATTGATATACACGACCCTATTCGCAATGCAAACAACTCAGGATTCCTACCCGAAGAAAGAGAATGGATGGAAAACTTCATAAACAGCGGTTGGATAGACAGCTTTCGTTTCATTAACCCTGAGAAAAAAGACGCTTATTCGTGGTGGAGCTATCGCTTTAACGCAAGAGCCAACAACAAAGGTTGGAGAATAGACTATTGTATGGTGAGTGATAATATTAAAACAAAAATAAAAGGAGCAGAAATCCTTAACACAATTGTGCATTCGGACCACTGCCCCATCTCTCTCATAATAGAGTAAGCCTGTTTTATTATCTTAAAATCTCTCTTGGTTGATGATTTACACTACTGTAAGCATCACAAGTCTTGTGTGCACAAGATTCTAAAACAAAGCAAACTGCTAAAACAGCCAATAGGCCTAAAACTACTTTTTTCATCGTAAATGTATTAAAATATTCAAAACTTTTTGCAAAAATACATAAATTAATCAACATAGGAGTATAATTCCTTAGGATATTCCACCTTAAAGAGAAACAAAGCCTTACCCGGAACGCTCACTCCTGCTTGATTCCTATCCTTATTTTCTATTATTTGCCCAAACTCTTCAAGACCTATCTTACCCCTTCCAACCAAAAGCATCGTGCCAACAATAGCCCTAACCATATTCCTTAAAAAACGATTAGCCGTAATTGTAAAAACAATTTGATTATCCTTTCTTTCCCATTGTGCAAATGTAATTGTGCATATATTATTGTTTACTTGCGTGTGTAGTTTGCTAAAAGAAGTAAAATCCTGTGTACCCTTCAACAACTCACAAGCTTGATTCATTTTATCAATGTCTAATTTCCAAGGGTGATAATACACAAAATCATTATTAAAAGGCTGTTTCTCCTCACTAATATAATACTTATACGTCCTACTCACAGCATCGAAACGAGCATGAGCATTCTCTTTCATTCTATACAAACCATAAATCAAGATTTCATGAGTAAAAAACCTATTCAAACGAAACACCACTCCCTCAATCTCACTATCGGTCAAATCCTTATAGTCGAAATGAGCATAAAAATCACTTGAATGCACACCCGAATCCGTCCTTCCACAACCCGTAAGCTCAATTTCTTGTTTTAAAATATGCCTCAAAGCCTCTTGCAAAGACTCCTGCACACTCGTTTGCCCATTTTGAATTTGCCAACCATGGAAATAAGCTCCATTATAAGCCAAATGTAAAAAATATCTCATAGTGCAAAAATAATATTTTTATTCATATCTTTGCAAACAAAACTAAGATTTATGAAAAAGAATACTTTAATAATACTACTGATAGGAATGCTTTTTTCTTGTCAAGAATTTTCTGAAAAAAACAAAGAAAAAACAGAAAAAAGTAAAGAAAAAAATGAAAAAATCATAGAATTTACAGACTATTACAATAGAGAAGTTAAACTAACACTTAATCCAGAAACTATTATCTCACTCTCACCCGGAATAACCGAAATCTTATTTGACTTAGGCGTAGGAGAAAAAATAATAGGAAGGACAAAATTTTGTAATTATCCCCCACAAGCCTTAGAAATTCCCTCTCTTGGAGGAATAACCGATGCAAGTCTTGAACAAATCATATCTCTACAACCTCAAATCGTCATCACCTCCTCAATGGTTAGAAAAGATATGGTAGAAAGCATAGAGAAAGCAGGTATAAACATAATCTGCCTACCAGAAAGAAGTAATGTAGAAGGCGTTTTCAACACCTTAGAGATATTAGGAAAGATATTCTCAAAAGAAGAAATAGCCGACTCTTTAATAAACAATATGAAAGAAGAATTAAACGAGATAAAAACCACCTATCACAACACCTCTAACAAACCAAGCATATATTACGTAGTAGGATATGGAGCAACAGGCGATTTTACCGCAGGAAAAAACACCTACATCAATGAAATAATAGAACTATCGGGAGGAAAAAACATTGCAAACAAGGTTTCAAATTGGTCTTATAGTAAAGAAGAATTATTTTCCAATCAACCTGATTACATAATAGTTAGACAAGAAGACTTAAACGACTTCATTAACACTTCTCCTTATAAGGATTTAAAAGCTGTAAAAGAGAAAAAAGTATTAGGAATCAACTCTTCTTTAATAGATTGCCAAACATGTAGAAGTATATTAGCAATAAAAGAAATTGCGAGCTTTATTCATCAAAAGTAATCGTTATTGTATCACCTCTTTTAATAGACATAAGACCACTGCAATTGCCTTCCCTTAAAGCAATCTGCAAATAACCCGAAGAAGAAATAGTAAGCAAAAGTTCACCTATTGCAACATCGGCATAAGAGGAAGAAATCTTAGTAATTTTTCCTATTCCGATTCTGATAACAAAACTTCTATCCTTTCTAATCTCGTTAAACTCAATGTCTTTTATATTCAAAAAAAGATTTCCATAATTATCCACATAAATAACCTGAGTTTTAATAACCGTATTATTATCAGTCAAGATGAAATGAGTTTGAGGCACAAGATTATAGAATTGATTTATCTTTCTGCCTACCTTATCGATTGAATTATTTTCAGCAATCATTTTCGCAACCTTTGGAAACAAATCCAAGGCTGAAAAGGTATAATAATCCGTTTCATTAAACAAATCAATTTCCACAATCTCTACCGGATCATTACCAAAGACAACAGAAGGCATACCGTCATCAGTACAGATATAAAACTGATTATTATGTTTAACAGCAAGATAAGGACGAGCCTTAGAATAATTTGTCTCACCCTGTTCGTAACTATTAACATCTATAATATGAATACTACCCTCAGGAAACTCACAACAAGCATTTTTTACAATAAAAGCCGTCTTTACAATATCATAATCACAAATGCCATGCGTTATATCCACCACCAAAACATCATGTATCATTGAATAAAGTCTTCCTTTAACAACACCCACATAATAATCTGATAATCCCCAATCTGTTGTCAATGTTATTATCTGCACCTTCTGAAAATTTTTTCTACAAAATTACAAAATAATTCATTAAAAATATTTTGGATTAAGATATAAATTCAAAATATCCTCACCAACCCTTTCTTGTTTAACAAATCCACAAGTCAATTCAGGAGCCCTCACACCCTGATAAAACATCTTTCCTCCCACAATAACATTTGCCTCGTCCCATAAATCCTCCTTTAAAAACATATCTATCAAACCTCTTCCTCCTTCAAGCACAAGTGAACAAACCTTTTGCTCATAAAGCCTTTCAAGCATTTGAGAAACAAGACCTCCTTGCCTGCCTATCTTTAAGAAGACATTATTTCCCTCCACAGCTTCCTTCTTATGATTGAGAATAAAAGTCTGCTGACTACCATCAAACACATTATAAGAGCCCTCAAGCATCAAATCTCTATCATAAACCACTCTTTTAGGATTACGACCATAGAAATGCCTTGCATTAAGTTGAGGATTATCCGACAAAACCGTATTATAACCCACCATTATCGCATCTTCCTCAGTCCTTTGCTTATGCACCCACACTCTCATCGCCTCTCCACTAATCCAACTCCCCATTTGCTTTGACTTTGGAGCAATAAAACCATCTAAGCTTTGAGCATACTTCAAAATCACATAAGGACGATGAAACTTTTGATTAGTAAAAAACCTTCTATTAAGAAAATACCCCTCCTTTTCCAACACTCCACTGACTACCTCTACTCCATTATCTTGCAAGAGTTTAATTCCTCCACCATAAACCTTTGGATTAATGTCTTTATTTGCTATCACACATCTTTTTATTCCACTCTCCACAATCAAATTAGCACAAGGTGGAGTTTTACCCCAATGACAACAAGGCTCCAAATTAACATAAATCGTACTATCTTTCAACAATGACTTATCCTTAACCGAAGCAATCGCATTCACTTCTGCATGAGCCTGTCCATATTTCCTATGATAACCCTCTCCAATAATCTGACCTTGATAAACAACAACAGCTCCAACTCTCGGATTAGGACTAACATTCCCCCTACCTAACAAAGCTAATTCAAAACAACGTCTTATATATCTTTCATCTTCTTGCATAAAGATTTAAAATTTGTAAATTTGCACAACAAAATTAAAAAAAAGAAATGAGAATAGCATCAAACAAAGTAAAAGATATTATAGACTTTGCCTACAAAGAATTAGAAACCATATACGAAAACAACGAAATTCGTACAATGATACACACTCTAATAGAACACTTTACAGGATTTAGTTTAACAAAAATTCTAAGTGAGAAAAACTCTCTAAGAGTAAGCGAATCGGAACTATTGAAAATCAACTTTGCCATCAAAGACCTCAAAAAAGAAAAACCCCTTCAACAAATAATAGGCTATCAAGACTTCCTTGATGTAAGAATAAAAATCACTCCTCACGTCCTAATCCCAAGAGTAGAGACAGAAGAAATCACACAACGCATAATAGAAGAAAACAAACACAAGCCTAAGCTCAAAATAGCCGATTTATGCTCCGGCAGTGGCTGCATAAGCATAGGACTAAAAAAAGCCCTGCCACAAGCCGACATCTATTCCTTTGAATATAGCCAAGAAGCCATAAAGACAAGTCAAGACAACGCCCTCTTAAACTCCACTCCAATCAACATAATACACACAAACCTCTTAGAAGACGAAACAAAAGACCAAAACTACGACATAATAGTATCAAATCCCCCATACGTAAGAGAGAGTGAAAAAGCATTAATGAAAAATAACGTCCTTTGCTACGAACCAAGCCTTGCACTCTTTGTAAGCGATGAAGACCCATTGATATTTTACAAAAAAATATTAGACTTTTGTGAGAGAAATCTAAGAAAAAACGGCATTCTCTACATAGAAATCAATGAATTTTTAGCAAAAGAAACAGAATTAATCTATAAAAATAAAGGCTATGAAACCACTGTCTATAAAGACCTTAAAGGAAAAGACAGATTAATCACAGCAAAAAAAGTTTAAGAAAAATTTGGCAGAATAAAAAATAGTCGTACCTTTGCACACGGAAAGTTGGCAGAGTGGTCGAATGCGGCGGTCTTGAAAACCGTTGATCTTCACGGGTCCGGGGGTTCGAATCCCTCACTTTCCGCCAAAGAAAAAGGAGATGAAAAAAAATCATCTCCTTTTTTCGTTTTCACAAGAGGCTATCCTCTGATCATAAAGCTCAATCGCCTTCTTCCCCTTCTCCAATTCAGCCTTCAAACCATCTAACTTAACTTCTATTTCAAGCATATAAGACTTCAACTTCCGTTTCCTATCCTCTGAAACATTCGTTACAACAAATCCACAACCATTCCTCTGCAAAATATCACTCAACTCCTCAACTCTTTCATCACTTCCTAAAAAACTTTCCTTATTCTTTGGACAGAGATTATTATTCAACCGCTTCTTACGCCCCTGAGAATTGCGATATTTCTTAAAAACAATGTTTTGTTTATCATAATCCAAACCAAGAAGAAAACCAATTCTTATTAAATCAGCATCAGAAATCACATCTTTAAAACCAATATCACACTTCTTAATCTCACCTTTAAAAAACCCGGAAACAACATTAATCTCAACATCACTGGAAGAATATTTTTTAAGCCATTCCTCACACACTTCTTTAAGCAAAGCTTCATGCCAAACTATATCATTTGGCACAATCCTTTCTTTATCCTTCTCTTTAACCTTATCCTCTGCTTCTGACATAACCTCCTCCTTAAATTTAATAAACTGATAATCACTTCCTTAAAAACAAAAACTTTATTAATTTTCTTTTTTTTCCTTAAAAACTTCCTTACGAGGTTACAAAATTACTGCTTTTTATTCCATACTACCTAATTTTTCACCATATTTATTTTACAATTCTTAACAAAACGCCTTATTTTCTTTCTCAACTTCTTGTTTAAGCAAAGTTTTCTAAAACTCTATTTTTAAAAGTTTTACAATTATCTTTGCACCACAAACCAATTAAATATTTAAGATATGAAAAGAACATCAGAAGTATTAAGAGAATTGGACATTTCTTATTCCACTCTCTATCGCATTCGCAGAAAACTGAATATGTTTTCCGTTTCAAAAAGACAAAAGATATTTTACACACAAAAAGACATTGAATTAATAAAAGACGAATTAAGAAAGGAGAATTCATGCCACATTTCATAGTTGATTTAGAGGTTATCAGACGTTTGGAAGTTAGCCTTAGAAAAAAATTAAAGCCTGAGGAGATTTTACTTGTCAGCTACATCAAAAGTTTCCCTAAGGGTTATTACGGAAGCAAAGAAAAATTAGCTGTTATTCTTAGAATAAGTGTTTCAAAAGTCTATGAAATTTTGAAATTTTTCAAAGAAAAAAACATTTTTATTCAAGAAAAAAAGAAAATTTTCTTTGATTTTCAAATTCCACAGTATGGAGTCAACCCTCCACAGCGTGGAGACAACCCTCCACAGTATGGAGTCGACACTCCACAGTATGGAGACAATAATAATATATATAATAATAAATATAATAATATATATAATTAGAAAAAATTAAAAATAAAAAAGAAATTTTATGAGATTAGAAGATTTAAATAATTGTTTTAATATTTTCAATTTGGCGGCGGCCGAAATTCGTGGAATTGGAAACGTTGATGGAGTGCATCGTTGCTACTCTGGTTGGTTTAAAGACGTGGGCAGTTTGATTAACGCCATAGAGGCAAAGGAGCATTTGAATTTGAATTGGTATTTTATCTTTAATGAGATTGAGTATTATCATTTGGAAGGTACGATGAGAACAATTGGTTGTTTAGATAAGTTTGCTCCAAGTAAGAATTCCATCAAGGACGAGCATATTAAAAGAAGACGTTGGGTGATGTTGGATTTTGATCCTGTAAGAAAGAGCAACACTTCCTCTACCCTTGAAGAGCTGAACGCTGCAAATCTTGTTGCAAAGAAGGTGTGGGATTTTTTATTCTACAATGGTTTTTCCAATTACATAGGTTGCGTTTCGGGCAATGGCTATCACATTATGTTGCCTTGTAATATGGAGGTCAATAATCAAACCGATAATTTGGTAAAGGATTTCACCAAGGTCATTTCTATGCTTTTCTCCACCGAAGAGGTTACTATTGACACACAAGTCTGCAATCGTGCGCGTCTAACTAAGCTTTACGGAACTCTCACTCATAAAGGTCCTCACACTTCTCTTACTCCTCATCGCACAAGTTGTTTTAAACATATTCCCGAACGAATAATCCCTATCCAAACGAGTTATTTTGAAAAGATTGTCTCTGCTTTTATGACAAAAACAAATCGTCCTTGTCAAGAAAACAATTACGGAAGAGGTAGATTCAGTGCAAAAGACTTCTTAAATAAGCATAATATCGCTTATAAGGAACGTTCTATTGCCGGGGGTAGGAAATATACCTTAGAACATTGTCCGTTTAACAGCGAGCATAAAAGCCCCGATTCTGCCGTATTTGAGTTTGACGATGGACGTGTAGGCTTTAAATGTTTTCATAACTCTTGTTCTTCTTATCATTGGAAGGAATTTCGTGAGCTTTTTGAGCCTCCTGTTCACAGAAAGCAGCAATATGAAGCAAAAGACTATGTGGATTTGCAACAAAGCCAAGCTCCTGAGGAAGAAATCTGGTTAGGCTTTGAGAAAATCACCTCCCCGGAGGCAGATAACATTCTTCGCATTCCAACAGGCTATAATGAATTGGACAGAAGTCTTAACGGAGGATTGGCCTCAGGAGGTCTTTCGGTTCTTACAGGCATCAATGGTTGTGGAAAAAGCGTGTTTTTAATCAACACAATATTAAACATTTGCGATAAAGACTTTAAAGTAGGACTTTTCTCCGGTGAGATGCAAGCTTGGAGATTGAAATCGTGGTTTCTTTTAGTGAGTCGTGGGCTTCATCAAGACACAAAGGAAAACAATAGTTTGATAGAAAAGAATTTAAATGAGCATCTTTTCATCTACAACAATGCAAACGGCAACAATTGGGACACTCTCTTTCAAAACATAAAACAATTGGTTGAAGAAAAACAAGTGCAATTAGTTGTTTTAGACAATATGGCATGTATGAATTTAGTGAACTTAGCCTCAGAGAAGTATGAACAACAAAGCAATTTCATAAAAGAATTAGCAGACTTTGCCCGTAAGAAAAGCATTCACATTATTTTAGTTGCCCACCCAAGAAAATCCTTTGGAATTGTGAGAAAGAGCGACATATCGGGCAGTTATGACCTAAGTAATATGGCAGACAATGTGTTTATAATCCATAAAGTGAATAACGATTTCAACAAACACGCAAAAGATTTTTTCAGAAGAGACTTAGTAGAGATGTATTCTAATTATAGCAGTTTGATAGAGGTTGCAAAAAACAGAGACACAGGAGATGAAAGAGTGATAGGGCTATATTATGAGCATTATTCCAAGAGATTAAAGAGTCAAATGGCAGAGATGATTCACTATAAATGGGAAGAAGATATTACTTCAAATTCTACTTTAATTAAATTCAACTAAATTAAACTAAGTTAAATTAATTTCAACCAACTTAAACCAACTTCAACCAACTTCTTTCACCCTATTGTAGCAACTAAAAAAAGCACTTATCTTTGCATTGCAAATCAATTAAAACATTAAAGCTTATGAAAAACACACAAAGTCCAAATTGGAAAAGAATCATTGAGTTTGTGATAGTGATTTTAACCACCATTGCCTCGTTTATTGGAGGGAACGTTTCGGCAAAGAACGGTTATAAACTCTCAAACTTAGTGCAAAAAGAAGTAATTAAATAATTTATTAACCAAAAACCAATTAAAACATTATGATTAAGTACGTAACAGTAAAACGCAACATTCTATTAGGAAACAATCCAGGAGAAAGATATGTTGCACGCCTTTTCAGAGGTCAAGATGTGGATTTAGATTCCATTGCAGGTTCAATCAGCAATTCAACAACAATCAGCTATGCCGATGTGTTAGCAGTATTAAAAGCCTTAGAGATGGAAATCAGCAACACAATCTTAAACGGTAGCGCAGTGAAATTAGGCTTTTTAGGCACCTTCTCTCCAACCATAAGAGCAAAGTCGCAAGAAGAAGCCGAAAAAGTGGACGCAAGCACCATTACACGTTTCACTTGTCGTTTCTTACCAAGTTCAAGCTTCAAGCGCACCTTAGCCAAGGTGAAATACCAAGAAGCCGACCTCAAAGTCAAAGGCATTATTGAGTAAAAACAAAGGAGGGTTAACGCCCTCCTTT
>JAEIGA010010602.1_pt1 | contig 13977 bp, 18 predicted proteins | sample 9270691 | NCBI WGS metagenome assembly JAEIGA01 (sample SAMN17057246, study PRJNA624740) | gut metagenome | biome: biome; isolation source: fecal sample | host: Bos grunniens | place: China: Xizang | collected 2019 | reverse complement strand
TAAAATTTGACCCACCCCCTGGGGTTTTGATTTTCAGCGCGTCAGAGTTCTCATATCAATCACGCCGTCGTCTTTTCTTCTTTTGAATTTCTCAGGATGTCGAACGTTATGGCATACAGTACATAAGGCCTCGAGGTTTTCCCACTCCAGTCGCTTGTCCCATCCTTCGGGGGTCTGTATGGGTTTAATGTGATGCACCTCGCACGCCAGGCCCGTGCACTTCTCGTGCAGGTGTCCCTCGCACTTCCAGTCCACCGCGTTGAGCTTCGCCCTGCTTGTATCCTTCCAGGGCTTCGAGTTGTAGAACGCGGAGTACTTCGGGTCCCGTCTGCTGTTATATCTCTTGTTATACTTTGCCCGCCTGTACGCGTCCTTCCTGGCCTTGGCTTCTTCTCGCTCAGCTGCCGCCACGGGCGCACAGTCTGGGCAGTAGCGCCAGCCGTCGGGGATGAGCTTCTTGCACCTGGGGCAGGCCTTCATGACTGCCACCGCCTCCACGCTCCTGTCCGTATCAAATAAAAAAGAGCCAGGCGTCTCTTGCCGTGGCTCTCTACAATATCATTATACATATTAATAGTATATCATTCTATACCATCCTTTTTTGAGGGGGTGGAACGATGACCCAAAATGGGACGATGATTTATATATAACACTAAAACAGCCTATAATCCTATCTATATACCTATAATATTATCCTGTTTTTACTATTATATAAAATTGTTGTTCCACTTGTTCCACTTAGGTATATAAAGGCTCAGAACCGTTGATATATAAGGGATTAGAGGTGGAACGAGAAGTGACCCAAGCAGGCAAGGACGGCTTTTTTTCTCGTTCCACTCGGGTCACTTTCCGACGCGTGTCGGATAATAGGAAAGACCGAAGAGGGAAAACTTGCTCCGACTTCGGGTCACTTTGATGTGTTTTTTCAGCTGGACTTCGGGTCACTTTTCGGGTCGCTGCACATAAAAAAAGAGCCAGGCGCGGAGGCCTGGCTTTCATTCGGTGGATTTAATTTTCATATAATAGTTATGTAAGGCGAGCAGCTCGTCCTTGTGCTCGAGTTTCAGGCGGAGGACTTCGTTCTCGGCGCTGAGGGTGTTTGCTTTGTCCCTCAGAACGGCGAGCTCTGCGTTCGCAAGTGTGAGCTCACTGGTGAGCCTGTCGATGTCCGCCTGCAGGGCGGCGAGATTTTCCTCACCTACGACCAGCTTTGTGTCGGCAAAAATGCCGTCGAGAGAGCTGCCCAGCACGGTGACGATCCTGTGCAAGGTGTCAACGTAGGGGTTGTCGGTTTCCCCCGAAAAAATACGAGAGACTGTACGCTCGGGCAGATTTGTCTTTTCTGCTATCTGTTTGACGGTCATACCCGTCTCCTTTTTCAATTCTTTTAAGTTTTCAAGCCACATAAAAATGTCCTTTCGTGTGATATTTTTGTCACGGAGAGCCGCGTCAAATTTGGGCAGTAAAATGCTAAATTTGTGCGTTGTTTTTCAGCAGGCGCCGTCCTATAATTAGCTCAAGAAATAAAAAGCCTTTAGGAGGGCACCGCGATGGAGAATGACATGAGGAAAATGATCAACGAGCTGCTTGATGCAGTCACCGACCCCGACCTTCTTGACCTGGTCTATAAAATACTGCTCGAGTGCATGCCGAGCTCTCCCGAGGATATTATATATAATTTACCTTAAAAAGCGGGTTGTTTTCAATTAGCTGAATAACTTAAATATTTATACCATATTTATATAAAATGCCTAAAAAGCCCCAGAGGATAGCCCTCTGGGGTTGTCTTTTATTCTGTCAGTTCTCTGAGCCTCTCCAGAGCCTTGCCGCGTATGCGGTGTATCTGCATCCAGCTGTAGCTCATTTCCACACAGACCTGCTCCCAGGTCAGCCCCTCAATATAATATAAGCGTATGAGGGTACGCTCGCGAGGTTCGAGGCCTTCGATGGAGTTCTCGATGGCTTCGAGCTCCGCAGTCAGTTCGGCCACTTTGGCCTTGTACTTCCTCTCGATCTGGTCCTTTTGTGCGACCATGTTCTCGACGGCGCTGCCGCCTCCGTGGCTCCTGGGCATGCCGTCCAGGTTCGGGGTGCTCGGCCCGTACAGGTTCGCGTCCAGCTCCTCGAGGAGCTTCTTGAGTTTGTCACGTTCTTGCCTCAGGTCTCTGTAGGCTCTCAGGCGTTCCTTTGTCACTGTTTTGCCTCCTTCACTATCTCCAGGCGCAGCGCCTCGATGGCGGCAGCCTGGCCTTTGTCTTTATTTTTCAGAGCCTCGAGCACTCGGCTGTCGTGGGTGCCTTTCAGGATGAGGTGGTACACTCTGCAGACGTGCTTCTGGCCTGGTCGGTTGAGTCTTTCGTTCGCCTGCTGGTAGAGCTCCAAGCTCCAGGTCAGCCCGAACCAGACGATGATGTGCCCCCCGTCTTGCAGGTTCAGGCCGTGACCTATGCTTGCGGGGTGTGCTATTGCCACGGGTATCTCTCCGCGGTTCCAGGCGTCGATGTCCTCAGAGGTGTCGAGCTCTCTGCACTTGATGCGCTCCTTGATGCGGTCGCGGTCGTGCTTGTATGCGTACAGCACCAGGACGTTGTCGCCGCCTGCCTCTTCGAGCAGCTCCTCCAGGGCGTCCAGCTTTATGTCGTGCAAGCGGTGCACCTGGCCGTCCAGGTCATAGATGGCGCCGTTCGCGAACTGCAGGAGCTTATTCGTCAGAGCTGCTGCCGAGCCCGCCACGATCTCCCCGTTTTCATCCAGGCACTCCAGCACCTTGTCGCGCTCAAACTGTTTGTACTTCTTGAGCAGCGCAGGCGGAGCCTCCAGCTCGATGTCCTCGTATAACTGACCAGGAAGGGCCAGCACGTCCTCCTTTTTGACGCTCATGCAGATGTCGCTGAGCTTGTCGTAGACCTCCGCCTCGGCCCCTTCTCTGGGGCGGTAGCTGTAGACCACGTGACCGTTCATCTTGTCGGGGACGAGGTAGCGGGCACGGAAGGCGCCGAGCGTCTTGCCGAGGCGTTCGCCCTGGTCGAGCAAGTAGACCTGAGCCCAGAGGTCCTCGAGTCCGTTGGGCCTCGGTGTGCCCGTCAGTCCGATGAGCCTCTTGATGCGACCGCGGACCCGTCTGAGAGCTTTCCAGCGCTTGGCCTGGGCGGACTTGAAGCTGCTCAGCTCGTCGATGACCACGATGGGGAACGGCCAGCGGTTCTGCAGCCGCTCAACGAGCCAGACCACGTTCTCGCGGTTGATGATGTAGAGGTCGGCGAAGGGACCCTCGAAGATGCTGCGCACGGCTTCGGTGCGCTGCTTTTCGGTGCCCATTATCTTGCGGATGCGCAGGTGCTTGAGGTGCTCCCACTTTTCCGTCTCCTTGCTCCAGGTGTTCTCGGCCACTCGCTTCGGTGCGATGACGAGGACGGGCCCCTCTTCCAGGTTGTCGTTGAGCAGCTGGTCGATGGCTGTTAAACAGGTTATTGTTTTACTCAGCCAGTGCCCATTGACCAGAGCAGAGCGCAGGAGTTGCGGTTGGTGATCCAGTCTATTCCTACAGCTTGGTGCGGGTATGGTACGAAGGCACTCACGGCATCACCCCCTTGCAGCGCCTGTAGTCGCCTCTCATACCTTCGGCTCCCAGTTGTTATGGTTTCTGCAAGTTATGCAAGGGGCAAGTCCCACGGCGATATTTTTATGCTTGCAGCTGCGGCACTGGAAGAAGGTGTTGTGGGCGTCCAGGATTTTGATGTCGTACCTGTAGCCGCCCTGGCGGTCCTTCTCGTCGAAGAGCTGGATGGTCTTGCTCTGGAGCAGATGGCGCAGGCGTCCGTCGAGGGCGTGCAGTTCTCTCTTGAGTTTTTCGTTCTCGGTTCTGAGCTCCTCCAGTTCTTCCAGGGCTGCGTCGCGCTGCTTGAGGATGGCGTTCTTCTGGTTTTCGACTCGGTTGAGCCCCTGCTCGAGCTTCACCGCTTTGTCGCAGGCCAGCCACTCTATGTTGCGGAGCCTCTTATCCATAAGGTCGAGCCTTACTGTAATTTCGTCGTGTTTTTTCATGTTTCTGTCTCCTTTTCTAAGATGAAGAGCGCCAGGCGGTTGATGTGCGCGTCGTTCCATACGACGCCCGCCCAGAAGCCCAGGCGCTTGAGCCTGCTCAGCCACCACTTCTGCATCGCGCTGAGCTTGCCACCTTTCGGGCGTTTGGTCTCCGCGAAGAGGACGCGCCCGCCAGGCAGCAGGATGATGCGGTCAGGCACTCCCAGCCAGCCAGGGCAGACCCACTTGAGGCAGAGCCCGCCGTGGCTCTCGACCATTGTGCGGAGCTTCTTCTCGATTTCCTTTTCCAGAGTTGTCATGTGTTTGCCTCCTTCGGGTATAAGCAGGCAAGGTGCGCGTAGTTCCAGCCCTTGCCCTTTGACTTTGCTGCAGTGTATTTCTGCCCAGGCTGCACAGGGAGGCAGCAGATGGGGCAGCGGTCCCTGTACGGGTTCTCGGGTTTCGGCACGGTCATGCCGTCCAGCTTAGTGCTCATCCGCCTGCCTCCTCATCGCTCAGAAGTATGTCGAGCATTTTCGCGTAACGATTACGCTCTGCTCGTATGCGCTCCAGCTTTTCCAAGAGCTGGACCTCTTCGCGCGTCGCCATTCTCGCGTCACCGACGAGCCCAGGAGCTCTCGGCCTCGCAAGGTCAAGAGAAGCACAGAGCGCGCGGTCGATGTCGAGCATCTCGTCGGGGCTACAGGTTCCGCAGTAGTTGCCGATCAGCCGAACAGAGACCGCGTCAACCTGCTCGCACAGGGCCGTGGACTCGACGCCTGTGGCCTTGACGCAAGCGTGTGTCGGCAGGTTCTTCTTCGGCTGTGTTGTGAGGTAGACCACCTCCACGACTTCGCTCGACTGGTTGAGCAGGTCGTTGCTCACGATAACGCCAGGGCGGGCTTTCATAATTTCCGAGCCGTAGGTGTCGTGCCTTTGTATGTAGTAAATCTCTCCGCGCTTCATTCTGTTATTCTCCTTTTGTAATATCTCTGTCGGCCGTAGGGTTTAACTGTAGTTTTGAGGTCGCCCTGATGTGACCAGTCTTTCAGGCCTGCCATGATGTCGCGGACCTCTTTCGAGGCGTAGCGGTCGAGCCTGTCGGGGCTACCGTTCAGCGCCTCCGCCCAGATTTCCAGGGTGCAAACTGTTTCACGTTGAACAGTGCCCAGCGCGTCAGACTCCAGCCACTGCCTGCGGCTGTAAAGGTCCATGTCCTCCCAGCCTTCGGGGAGCAGTCGCTCCAGGTACTCGAGCACGAGGCCTGCTCTGGGGTTTTCCTCCTCGTAAATTTCCTGGATTTTGCGGGCCACTTTTTCCAGGTCTTTCGGCAGGAAGAGCTTCTCGCCTTTGCGGTATATCACCACGGCCTCCGCCCAGATGTTTGCCACTGTCTCAGGTGTGAGCTCCTCCCACATGTCCCTGGTGGGTTCGTTCGGGGTGTCTACGACCCAGAAGCGGCGGTTGCCTGTGGTGTCTCTGAGGAACTGCTCCTCGTTGGTCGTGCCGATAAATATGCACTGTCTCGGGAAGTTCTGCATCCTTCGGCCGTATGCGGGGCGGAAGCGGTCGGCCTGTTTACTTATGAAGAGCTTGATGCTCTCCGCCTCGGCTTTTTTCATGCCTGCCAGTTCGCCCACTTCCACGAGCCAGACGCCCAGGACTTGCTCGTAGGCTTCCTTCCCCTGGACTGTGTTGAACGAGTCGCTGTACCATTCGCCGCCCAGCTTCTCAATGAAGGCGGACTTGCCGAGTCCCTGGCGGCCTCTGATGGTGAGCATGTAGTCGAACTTGCACCCAGGCCTATATATTCGGGCGACGGCAGCGGCCAGCGCTTTGCGGGTCACTGTCCTGGTGTAGAGGGTGTCCTCGGCGCCCATATAGTCGATGAGCAGCGTCTCCACTCTGGGCACTCCGTCCCAGGTGCAGCCGTCCAGGTAGTCACGGACGGGGTGGAACTTGTTCTCGATGGCGACCACGTTGACGGCGTCGAAGATGCGGTCCTTCGAGTTGATGTTGTAGACTCGCTCAAGGTAGAAGCGAAGCGCAGCGTCGTCCGCGTCCACCCACTGCGAGGGCTCGGTGATCTTCCTCCAAGGGAGCGACCTCTTCGCCACGATGTTGTGGGTCATCTCGTTGAGGGCTATGGCGCCCTCGAGCTTCGGGTCGTGCCTGAGTATGATGACCACGTTCCCGATGGTCTGGGCGATGCCGCCCTTGTCCGTGAGCTGGAGCTCCTCCTGCCAGTTCTTCGGTGCAGGGGCTTCGCTCTCTTCGGGCAGCATGTCGAAGTCGTTCTCCGCTTCGGCCATCCTATCGGCCACGACCTGGGCGCTGACTCGTTTGTCACTGACGGCCAGCTCCGTCATGGCCTTGTAGCTCGGGCGGCTGGTCACGGGTTTGTCTGGGTCGCAGTTCGTGTCGAGCTCTCCGAACTTGTGGAGCCTCACGAGGTCCCAGGCGTTGCAGGTCTGCCCGCTCGCGGGGTCGGTGCCGTGGAAGCTGTAGGAGAACTTGTCGTCGTATATAACGACGCCCGCCGCTGTGCTGCCCTCTGTGTAGGTGTAGCGGTTCGGCTCGTCGCAGGGTTGGTATGTAGGAACGAAGGCCTCGATGGCTTCCTGGATGGGGTAATAGGCACGGCAGAACGCGCCCACGATGCCACCCTTGTCCAGGGGGTCCTTCTGTTTAGCCACTGCCCTCTTGCCGATGTCCGCCACTCTTGAGCTCATGGGCCAGCTTGACACGTCGGCCCAGTTGTGGTATGTGGCCAGAACTTCGTCAGGGTCGAGCAGCGGAGCATCCAGGTGGCGGAAGTAGAACTCGCCGTCCTGGCTCGTGCTGGGCCAGTACATGACGCGCTGCGGCTGGTAGCTTGTATCGTCGAATTTGTCAATGCCGAGAACTTCGGCCACTCTGCGCCCGATGGCCTGGTACTCGTCGGGGCTCACGTTTCGAGCCAGCGGGACGACCAGGCGGAGGCGAGGCTTCTCGGGTGTGTGTTTGTGCGTTGAGTATATTGCGGCGGCCCGATCATATAAGAGCTCCCAGTCGGGCCAGAGGTCGCCGTCTGCGAAGTCGGCGTCCAGGCAGAGCACCGAGCGGTGGCGGATGTCGGAGCGGCTGCCGTTGTTACAATAGCCTCCTACAAAGCCGCCTACGTCCTTGAGGTCGCTCTGCTGGTTCCTGGTCATGGCTTTGTACTCTGCGACGCTCTCAGGCGTTCGGGTGGTCTTGCTGAGTCTGCTGAGAAGCTCCGACCACTGCATGGTCTTGTTCTTCCAGGTCTTGGTCTTTCGACTGTTACCGAGCGCCACGTCCAGGGTCTTGTCGTGTTTTATAACATCCATGCTTCGAGTGCCACCTCCTTGTCTTGTTGTTTTATGTAGTCGAGGCCCTCAGTGTTGTCTCGACAAAAGTCTGTTTTATACGCGGGCTTGCCGCAGTCGGTCCAGGCGCCTGTCGGTGTCTGTTTCCTCCAGCTCAGGTCTGATGCTTTCGGGTAGTTCCTGTCGAGCGACGCCGTGCACTCTTGTCTGAGGCGCTTCTGCTCCGCCTTGCTGCATAAGAAGAGAACGTAGCGGAACTGCTTGCCCCTGTAGTGCTCGATGCCATGCTGCTGCATCTGGTCCCTGGTGGGGCGTACTGAGAGCCGAGCGTCGTCGGCGGCCCCGAATATTTTTTTTGTTTGGCGTGGGTGAATCTTGACGCCGTCCATCAGGTAGAAGTCGGTGATGATATGCCCCGCGTAGAGGAAGTTGCTCGCCTGGTAGACGTAGCCAGGCTTGCCCATCATGCCGTCGGCCCAGGTAAAAAGCACTTTAATCTCTGGGCAGTTTGTCTTGACCCACTTGACCAGCTGGGAGAGCATCTGGCTCTCGCTGTTGCGGGGCATTTCTTCGGTCATGCACATGCGCCCGATTTCGTAGTAGTCCTTGCTCTCGAGTGACGGGAAGAGCCTGCGGATGGTGTGCAGCGGGCGGGTGCCCCAGCCCAGAGTCACGACCCCGACGAGCTCCTCGTCCAGGAAGAAGCCTATAAAATGCTTGTTTATACTCGGCAGCGCGTTCGAGTAGTGGTATCGCTTGACCATCTCCAGCGCCGCCTGCTTGCTTATTTCTTTCAGGGTGTAGCTGTATTTCATGCCATGCCTCCGTTGATGGGTTCGCCCGTGTCGCGGCTGAGGATGTTGCCGTCCTCAGAGGAGGCCCCGCAGACTCCGCAGGCCACTCGCTCACAGGTGACGAAGGTGTCGTGCGATCCTGTCGGCGCGCCGTCCTGCTCGTCCAGGGTGACTTCGGTGTCGATGCAGTTGGTCTCAATAAAATATTTTCTGTTGTTGCACAGCTTGCAGATGTACATGCGGTCAGCCCTCTCTTTCAGCCAGTATTTCCTCGGCGGTGACTTCGTTCGCCAGCAGGCGCTTGAGGTCGGAGAAAAACTTGCGGTTCTTTACGCTCTGCCCCGCTTCGGTGAGCTTGTCCTCCAGGGCGAAGCGTTTGTCGAGGTCTGCGACGCTGTAGCCGTGCTGGAAAAAGCTTTTACATTGTTTTTTGTCGAGCATCAACAGTCGAGCCCACAGGTCGGGGAAGTGCGCGCGGAGTGTTCTCAATTCGTCATAACTCTGGAGCGGGCAACACCAGCAGGATACTCTCGCCCTGCCTGTTTTAGGGTTCTTTTTCAGCTCGTACAGCCCCTCCCAGTCGTAGCCGAGGCTGTAGCAGTATTGCAAGGCCTTCTCTTCATCCCAGCCCCAATCGCGCAGAGGATAGCGTAAGTCGGGCTTTTGGTTGTTTTTTCTTTCCAGCCTGTAGTCCTCGTCTGCCGCGATGCCCAGGTACTGGACGACCTCGTAATTTTCACGGAGCGAGTTGAGGTATTTGTCCACGACTTCCATTTTGAGGTGCTTAGTGCACCAGCGGCTTTTTGTTGTAGGCCATCCATACCCGAGGGTGCCGTACAGTTCGTGTGAAGGTTTTCGGGAAACTTCTTTTTTGTAGAGCCACCACTCGAAGTCGTTCTCGGCTCTCAGTGTTGTGAACTTAATGCCCGCAGCTTCGACGACCTTCTTGACCTTCTCAATGTGTCTATACATGGCAGGGAACTCCACCGTCGTGTCGCAGCAGAGCACCTCGTCGAGGTGGTCGCCCCTCTCAATCTTGTGGAGCACCATCGCGGTGCTGTCCTTGCCTCCTGAAAAACTTGCAACGTGGTATTCTGGTTTTTTCATAGCTGTCAGTCCTTCATGTAGAATTTTGTCTCATATCCGTCGCCCCTCAGGATGAGGCCAGGCGCCCAGCTTATAGGTCGGCCCATTATCTCGGCCATGTCCTCCCAGCGTGAGCCCTCTGGGGCCTCTGCGATGATTTCGTCGTGCACGTGGAAGGTGATGTTGTAGCCTGCCTCGTCGAGCCTCAGGAGCGCCACAGCCAGGCAGTCGCGGGCGTAGGCCTGCACGATGTTCTCGACCAGCTTGCCGCCCCATGTTTCGGTCTTTTCCCACTTGCGGGTGGTCTGGTTCTGACCCATGAAGCAGATGCTGCCGTCGTTGTCAAGTCGTGCGCCCCAGTAGGTCAGGATGCGCCCACTCGGGAGCCTGCACCTGAGCCCGTCCGCGTCTCGGCGGTATTTCACGCCACAGGGGATGGTCTGGGTCGTGCCTGGTAGCTCCAGGGCTCTCTTGGCTGCGTTCTCGGTGTCTCTCCAGAACTTCGGGATGGTCGGGCTGGCCTGGCGCCACTGGGTCACGATGTCCTGCATCTCTTCCTCGGTGAGCCCCATCTTGTCAGCTCCGAAGGCCTTGAGGGCTCCCACTCCCCCGCCGTAACCACAAGCAAGTTCCGCGATCTTGCCCTTCTGTCTGAGGTGTCCGTTGATGCCGTGCTTCTCCACGGGCACCTTGAACATCTGCGAGGCCGAGCTGCAGTATATGTCGCCGCCCTTGGCGAACACGTCCTGGCGCCACTTTTCTCCTGCCAGGTAGGCTATGACTCGGGCCTCGATGGCCGCGTAGTCGCTCACCAGGAAGGTGTGGCCAGGCTTGGCCACGAAGGCGGTGCGGATGAGCTGGCTGAGCACGTCGGGCACGTTATCGAAGCAGAGCTCCAGGCTCTCCAGGTCTCGGCTCCTCACGAGCTCGCGCACTGTGCCGATGTCGTCCAGGTGGTTCTGGGGGAGGTTCTGTACTTGAACGAGTCGGCCCGCCCATCGCCCTGTCCGTCCTGCTCCGTAGTATTGGAGGAGGCCGCGGACTCGGTCGTCCTTGCCCGCCGCTGCGGTCATGGCCTGGTACTTCTTCGTCGAGGTCTTGCCCAGGAGCTGGCGAAGCTCCAACACTCTGCGGGTCGTGGGGTCTGGGAGTGACTTCTTGAGGTCGGCCACTGTGGCCTTGTTCAGACTCTCACAAGAGACGCCGACGCCCTCCAGCCAGGTCTTGAGCTGGGCCACGCTGTTCGGGTTGTCAAGCCCCGTGAGCTTCCTCAGCTCGTCGGTGTGCTCCACTCGGAAGGCTTCGTCCACCTGGATGGCGGCCTCTGCCAGGTCTCGGTCGATGAGGACGCCCCTCTCGTTGATGCGGGCGTCCAGGCACCAGACTCGGCGCTCCCAGTCGGGAACGGGGAAGCTCTGCAGCTTCCTGTAGATGAGCCTCATCGCCTCCACGTCTCTGACGCAGTAGGTCTTGAAGCGTTCCCACTTGTCGGGGGCGTGCTTCGGCAGGTTTCGAGTCCGTCCCCCGTTCGCGATGGTAGGCTTGCAGGGCTTGCAGAAGTAGTTGATGAGAGCCGTGCCCTCCTTGAGCTTCTGCTGCTCTATGTTCAGAGCGGCGCCTGCAGCTTCCAGGCTCATCGGCAGGCCGTTCATGGCGGCCAGGACCATCGTGTCGCTCCACTCTTCGGGTGGGAGGTAGTGCCTCACAAGCTTGCCCAGAGCTGTGCGCTCGAAGGCGTTGTTGTGTGCGATCTTGAGAGCGTCGGGGTCATATAGCCCCGCGATGATGTCATGCAGTTCCTCCGCGTCCACGGACTCGGTAAGGTCGAGGGCTCTGATGGGCTCGTCGCCCCAGGCGTATGCGATGAGCAGCACCTCGAAGTCCTCCGCCTCTACGTATGGGTAGAGGCCAGAGGCTCGGATGTCCACGCTGCTGTAGGTTTCACAGTCCAGAAAAAGTTCGCGTTTTATGTCAGCCATGAGTACGCCCTCCCGTGTTTTATTGCTGAGACGCAGCTGAGGCTCACGTTGTAGGCCATTGCGATGTCTGTGAGCTTTTCGCCTGCTTTGATCTGCGTCCGTATGCTTTGAACGTCCTCAGCCGTCAATTTACGCCAGGCCTTGCCTATCTTGTACCCGTCCAGGATGTTCTCCGTCCTTGTGCCGTAGGCAAGGTTGTCGACTCGGTTGTTCTGTGCATCGCCATCAAGGTGTCGCACGTCCTGGCCTTTTGGTTGGGGCCCGAGGAATGTGCGCGCCACCAGTTGGTGTACTTGTGAGCCTGGGGCTCCGTGTCCGAGGCTCACATATAGGTGGGGGTTAGTTTCAGTGCAGGCGGGCTTCAATATGCGGCCCCGCACGAAGCGGGCGCCGCCGTGAGCGCAGGGCACTCGTCTGTCGAGGCTTCGGATGCGTCCCAGGGTGCTGGCTTGGTATTTGCCCTCATAGCCTGGAATGTCTTGCCAGGTTTCCTCGTTAAGCCATGAAGTCATCGCCGTCGCCATCCTCGTCAAGCTCGTCGAAGTCGCTCATCGCGTCAGAGCCGAAGCGCTCGCCGTCTGCTACGAACTGCACGCCGTTGAGGTACGCCTTGACGCCCTTCTTGACTTTGCCGTAGGTGTAGCCAGCGATGCCGAGGGAGGCGTTCACGTAGCAGCCCGAGTAGATGACGCCGTCCTCTTCTGTGACTGCTGCCTTGTTGCGGTTGATGGCGAGCGGTCTGCGGACGCTGTTGGCTTCGATAATATAGCAGCCTGCATAGGCGGGGTTCTTTTCTGCGAGGATTTCGCCGTTGCTGTCGGTGTCCTTGTCTGCGTCCTTGAGCCCGCAGGTGTAGCCCTTAGGCCAGCCCGTTGTGCCGAAGTCTGAGGGGAAGGACTCCTTGCCTGCCTCCATGAGCGCGCGCTTGATGGTTGCGACGTCCTGGTGGTCTTTCGGAATGATGAAGGTCGCGCTGTACTTTGCAGCCTCCTGGTTGTCGTCGAACTTTGTAGGGGTGAAAATGTGCTCGTAGCTGAGTCTCACGTTGCGAAGTAATACTTTAATACTCATGTTTTTGTTCTCCTTTTTAGTCAAGTTTCTCGAAGTCGTCCGCCGTGTTGTACGAGGGGCGCTTGTCTGTCTGGGGTGCTATGGTCGGCGCCCCTGTCTTTTTCTCGATGAGTTCCTCGAGAAGTTCGGCCACCTTTTTCTTGCCGAGTGCCTTCTCCATCGCGGCCACGCTGAGGAGTTCGGTCTTTGTGATGTCCTCCTGAGAGTAGCCTGCCGCCTTTAAGGTGTCGGCCACCTGGAGCTCGTCTGCCCAGACTCTGGAGCCTCGGCCTGCGACGACCTTGAAGCCAGGGACCTCTTCGCCGTTCATCATGGAGGTGAGAGCCTGGTCTTTTACTCTCTTGAGCCAGAGGTTGAGGACGGGCTCCATGGCCAGGATGTCAGCGACTTCCCAGGGTGCGAGCTTCTCGATGGGAGCCTTGAGGCCGTGGGTCTCCACGTACTCGGTGCAGGTCTTGGTCAGTGCTCTGCACTTGCCCGCGTGGGGGCAGAAGCGGCAGTGCTCGCCTGCTTTGTAGGTGCCCTTGCCTTTCGCTGCTTTTTCTGCTATGGGTTTGACTGTTTTCTCGCCCCAGGTGAGGAGCGCGTCCGCTGTCAGCTCGTAGGTGCTTATGTTGTTGAGTCTGGGCTGGAAGATGTGGAGGCGGACCTTCTCGACGTCATAAGCGAAGCCGAACTCGTTGAGGGCTCCGAGGCCGTAGAGCTTCATCTGGGGGTTGTCCTCAGCTGAGACGGCCACGCCCTTGCCGTACTTGTAGTCGATGACGTCCATCTCGTTGCCCTGGATGATTATGCAGTCCGCGGTTCCGAAGCCGTCGGGCACCCAGGGGGAGAAGTCCACCCTCTGCTCGAGGAGCACGACTGCGGTGCTGCTCTTGGTCTGTTCCAGTATGTAGTCGCGGTAGCCGTTGGCACAGTCGGCCATCTCAGCTGTCACTCCTGGGTTGTCTAAAAACATTTGCAGGTCGCTGACCCAGCGGTCATGCGCTTCGATGTTGAAATTGCCGTCTACTATGAACTCAGCCACCTCGTGGGCGATGGTGCCCTCCTGGGTGAACTCGGTGCCCTCGTTCGGGTAGGCCTCGGCAGCTACAGCCGAGGGCGGGCATGCGAGCCAGCGGGCCGAGCTGGATGCGCTGAGGAGCGCGTGGTCTCTGTTCTTGTGGTCTATCATTTGAACTCCCTCCTGTTCTTGTTAGTCAGGAGCGTGATGATGACGAGGGTGACGCAGATTATCGCCGTTATAATTACTCCGTTACTCATTAGCAAGCACCTCCTTGAGCCGTCCGTTCTTTAAGGTGTACCATGTGTTGGCTTTTACTTTCACGCCGTCCACGACCACTGTCCTGACTTTCTTGATGTCGTAGCTGTCTGTCTCTTCCTCGCAGAGGACGAGCACGGCCCCCAGGCCACCCATCACTTTGACGTCGTTTCCTCTGGCGACGGCGAGGCCCTGTTCTCCCACTTTTGAACTGCCTCGGGAAGTAGCCGCTCCACTGTCGCCAGCCGTAGCCGCTCCATACTTGCCAGCCGTAGCCGCTCCACTGTCGCCAGCCGTAGCCGCTCCATACTTGCCAGCCGTAGCCGCTCCATACTTGCCAGCCGTAGCCGCTCCACTGTCGCCAGCCGTAGCCGCTCCACTGTCGCCAGCCGTAGCCGCTCCACTGTAGCCAGCCGTAGCCGCTCCATACTTGC
>JAEIGA010010601.1_pt1 | contig 13979 bp, 11 predicted proteins | sample 9270691 | NCBI WGS metagenome assembly JAEIGA01 (sample SAMN17057246, study PRJNA624740) | gut metagenome | biome: biome; isolation source: fecal sample | host: Bos grunniens | place: China: Xizang | collected 2019 | reverse complement strand
CAAGCCGTTCATGAACCCGGCCGATTTTGGTCGTGAACTTGAAAAGATTATGACTGCAGAGAAAGGAGGCAACAATGAATAATCCCGAAGTATACCACACCCCCGTGCTGCTCAAGGAGAGCGTGGACGGAATGGAGATTGCCGCAAACAACACCTGCATCGATGTTACATTCGGTGGCGGTGGACACTCGCGCGAGATACTCTCGCGCCTTGGTGCCAAAGGACATCTTTACAGTTTTGACCAGGATGCCGATGCCGAGCAGAACGCCCCCGACGACAAGCGCTTCACCTTTGTGCGCGGTAACTTCAGGTTCATATACAATTTCATGCGTTACCACAACGCGACAAAGGTTGATGCCATCCTTGCCGACCTTGGAGTATCGGGACACCACTTCGACGACGAGACACGCGGCTTTTCGTTCCGTTTCGATGCCGACCTAGACATGCGCATGAACAAGCGAGGCGGTGAAACGGCTGCCGACCTGCTGAACCGTGCCACCGAGGAGGAGCTGACAAGGATATTCAAATTCTACGGCGAACTGAACTGCGCACGCAAACTGGCGGCGAAAATAGTAAAGACAAGGAGCGAAAAACCCATAAGACGCGTAAACGAGCTCATTGAGATTGCAAAGCCTTTCTGCCCCCCACAGCGCGAGAAGAAAGAGATGGCAAAGGTATTCCAGGCTCTGCGCATTGAGATAAACAAGGAGGTCGAGGCACTGCAGGAGATGCTCATCGGAGCAAAGGACCTGTTGAAGCCCGGCGGCCGCCTGGTAGTGATAACATACCACTCCATTGAGGACCGCATTGTAAAGAACTTCATGAAGAGCGGCAACTTCGAGGGGAAGGTGGAGAAGGATTTCTTTGGAAACAGCACATCGCCTTTCGACACAAAGAAGGTGATTGCACCGACCGATGAAGAGATGGAGCGCAATCCGCGTTCACGTAGCGCAAAACTGAGAATTGCCATAAAGAAGGAGGCGTAACAATGGAGAACGACAAACAGAAAACACGCAAGAGAGGTATCTTCGAACGGATAATGGGCGGGCGAATTTTTGAAGTTTTTACAAAAAACGCCTTACTCATGGGTCTTATAGTGGTCTACTGCTTCATATATGTCGGCAACCGCTATCAATATGAACAGGAGATTGTAAAAATAGACAAACTACGCAAAAGGAAAAACGAGATAAGGAATAACCTGCTCATCGTCAGAAGCGAATATGCCGAGAATTGCAGATTGTCAAAAATAGAAAAGACATTACCCGACTTCAAGGCCTACGAACACGGCAAAGAGTGTAAGCCACCTTATAAAATAGACAAAAACAATTGAAAATGTTCAAGTTCTTCAAAGACAAGACATCCAAGCCAAACACCGACAAGGGGTTCAAGTTCCGCGCAAATGTTATTCTGCGCTTCAATCTGCTTGTGATATTCCTGTTCACGACTCTGGGCATATTCATCATCGGCAAAGCGGCAATAATAATGTTCGTGGAGCGTGACTATTGGAACGAAATCAAAGAAAAGAATGCGCCGCAGAACGTGACCATACCGGCACACCGCGGCAACATATTGGCCGATGACGGTGAACTCATAGTCAGCACCTTGCCATCATATAAAATACATATAGACTTTGTATATGTAAACAAGGATGACCCCGAAGACGAAGAGTACACACGCCTTAAAAGGGATACACTGTGGACAACCGAGCTTAAACCACTTTGTGCCGGACTCCATGAGATTTTCCCCGAAAAGAGCGCGGCGAAATTCGAGAAAGACCTGTCCGAGGGTTACAGGAACAAAAGACGCTACCATTGGCTCTATGAACGCCGAATCTCATATATGCAGTACAGGAGATTGTTGGAACTGCCAATCATAAAAGAGGGCAGAAAGTACAGCGGTATCATTGTTGAGGAGGAGATGCAACGCAAAAACATCCTCGGCAATACCGGAAACGGCACATTCGGCGTAATAAGGGAGGTGGAACTTGTCGACTCGGCAAAGAACGTAAGGACAATCACCGAGGTAAACGGACTTGAACAGAAATATCACGACTATCTCAAGGGAGAACCCGGACGCGGTACCAAGACATCATTGAGGGGAAAAATAGTAACGGAGGTGCAGAAGCAGCCCGTAAACGGCTACGACATACAGACTACTCTCAACACACGAATGATGGACATTTGCCACACAGCCCTGGAACGCGTGCTCAGAGAGAAAGAACTTGCTGCCGGATGGGCCATCCTCATGGAGACAAAGAGCGGCGACATAAAGGCTATCGTCAACCTTTCACGAGTAGAAAAGGGCAAATACGTCGACACCATAGCCAACCTGAAATACAACCAGACGGCAAACCATGCGCTGTGCGACTTGAATGAGCCCGGTTCAATATTCAAGACGGTTGCGCTGACCGCAATACTTGCCGACGGCAAACTGACCACCAAGGATTCGGTAAAGGCATACGAGAACAAGACATGCAAGTTCAGCGGAGCAAGCAAACCGATAAAGGACGGCATGTACCGCGACAACGGCACGGGCAAATACAGTATGAGCGATGCAATGATGTACTCATCGAACATCAGCCTCATACAGTTCATACGCGCTGCATACGAAAAGAACCCCGAGGAGTACACCAACACCTTGCTGCGTTTCGGACTGACCGAGAATTACGGGATTACCTCCAATGAAGCAACGCCACGCATCACCCTGCCGGGCAGCAAAAGCTGGAACGGATTTACACTGAGCTCATTGTCATACGGTTATGCCGTAGAAATGACCGCAATCAACATGGTATCTTTCTACAATACCATAGCTAACGGAGGCCGACAGATGAGGCCACGCCTTGTAAAGGCGGTGTTAAACGACGGAATAGTAATAGAGGAGTTCCCGACAGAAGTGATTGACGAACAGCTGTTCCCCAAAGAGGTTGCCGACACCATAACCGGCATGTTGGTAAAAGTAGTCAATGGTTTGAGCATTGACGTTGTCAACAACTGGAGATTCGGCAAAAGAGACGGTACAGGACACAATGCATACTCCGAGATGATGACAATTGCAGGAAAGACAGGTACGGCGGAAAAATATGACGGAAAGACAAAACTCATGAGCTTCTGCGGCTTCTTCCCGGCCGAAGAGCCAGAGTACACACTTATTGTGCAGACATTGTACGACAAGGATATTGACCCACGCACTGATGAAGAGAAAGCGAAAAACAGTTATGGCGGCGGCAGCACATCGGCTCTTGTATTCAAGGAGATTGCCGAGAAGATTATGTCCGAAAGATTTGCCGTTCCGTTGGAAGAGGAGGAGGGGAAGAAAAAGGCAATAACCCCTAAAATAAAAAGAGGTAACATAGAGGAAGCTTATTACCTCCTCGAAAGTATCGGAGCGTTGGATTCAATTCCTTATGTCGAGAACGGCAAAGAGTGGGGAGAGATAACATACAGGAACAACAAGCCCATGAGCGCCGCAACAAGCAGCGATTTTGAGAAAAATCCCAATATAATAATAGGTATGGGCGCAAAGGAGGCAACATACATATTGCAGAAGTACAATCACAATGTAAGGCTTGAAGGTTACGGCACCGTACAGAGTTACGTGACAAAGAACGACACGATTATATTGAGACTGGCCAACAAATAATAGGATAAAGAAAAACATAGCGACAATGAAACTGAGTGAATTGTTAAGAGAGACACAATGTACCAGAATGGTGCTCCCTAAGGAGGAGGTTGACATTCAGGGTATAAACATCGATTCGCGACTTGTAAAAAAGGGCGACATGTTCATCGCGGTAAAGGGCACGCAGACCGATGGGCATCAATACATCGCAGCCGCCGAGGAGAAAGGCGCTGTTGCCATAGTGTGCGAAAAGACACCCGAGAAACTATCGCCAAGCGTTGCATATATAACATTCCCCAATGTGCAGAACATAATGGGAAAGCTTGCCACAGCATTTTACGGCAACCCGTCGCAGAAGCTGAAACTGGTTGGCGTGACAGGCACCAATGGAAAGACAACAATCGCCACACTGCTCTATGAGCTATTCCGCAAGATGGGGCACCGTTGCGGCCTGTTGTCGACCGTGTGCAACTACATCGACGGCACACCATACCCGTCGACACACACAACCCCCGATGTGATATCACTGAACAGACTGCTTGGACAGATGGTTGATGCGGGTTGCGAATATGCGTTCATGGAGGTGAGTTCACACGCCCTTGACCAGGAGCGTACTGGAGGATTGGAATTTGCAGGAGCAATATTCACCAACCTCACACGCGACCACATGGACTACCACGAGACCATGGAGAACTATTTGAAGGCAAAGAAAAGCTTCTTCGACAACCTGCCACGCAATGCCTTTGCCATCACCAACCTCGACGACAAGAACGGCCCCGTGATGGTGCAGAACTGCCATGGCGACATAAAGAACTACTCTACACGTACAATATGTGACTACAGAGCCCGTCTGGTGGAGACACACCTTGACGGAATGCTGCTGGAGTTCAACAACCGCGAATTTGCCACACTGCTCACAGGCCGCTTCAACATCAGCAACCTGCTTGCTATATATGGTGCTGCCGTTGAACTGGGCAAGGACCCCGAAGAGGTGTTGCGCATTATGAGCACACTGAAGCCGGTTTCGGGACGTTTTGAGGCACTGCATTCACCCCAAGGGTTCTCGGCAATCGTTGACTATGCCCACACCCCCGATGCTATAAAGAATGTCCTGGGCACCGTGAACGACGTGCTCCGTGGCCGCGGCAACATAATAACCGTTGTGGGTGCCGGCGGAAACCGTGACAAAGGCAAGCGTCCGCTCATGGCAGCCGAGGCTGCCAAAGCCAGCAACAGGGTGATACTGACATCGGACAACCCACGAAACGAAGACCCACAGGAGATTATAAATGACATGCTTGCCGGACTCAACGATGAGCAGAGGAAAAAAACCATTGCCATAGTTGACCGCAGAGAGGCCATCAGGACAGCCTGCGCCCTTGCACAGAAAGGCGATGTTGTTGTGGTTGCCGGCAAGGGACACGAGAACTATCAGGAGATACAGGGTGTAAAGCACCACTTTGATGACAAGGAAGTGATTAATGGAATATTCAACCAGTAAAACTATATGCTATATTATATCTTTAACCTTTTTGCAAAATCGGACTTGCCGGGAGCGAGATTGATGCACTATACATCATTCCGCGCCCTGCTTGCCATTGTCATATCACTTCTTGTATCGGCATGGTTCGGCAGCTACCTCATAAGATACTTCAAAAAGAAGCAGATTACCGAGACACTGCGCGAATATGACAAGAACAACCTGAAGGCCGGCGTACCGACAATGGGAGGACTCATTATAATAATTGCAATACTTGTCCCCTGCATCCTTTTCGGCAACCTTGGCAATGTATATATGCAGCTGCTCATAATATCCACCGTGTGGTTGGGCGCTTTGGGATTTGCCGATGACTACATAAAAACATTCAAGAAGAACAAGGACGGCATATCGGGCAAGACCAAAATCCTTGCACAAGTGGGGCTTGGCCTTGTAATAGGACTCACCCTCTGCTTCAGCCCACAGGCAGTGATGCGCGGCAATGTAAGCGTTGAGAACAATGGCGTGAAGACCGTTGTACTCAAAGAGGAGGCTACAAAAGAGAACAAGACAACCATTCCTTTTGTAAAGGACCACGATATAAACTACAGCGAGATAATGTCTTTCTGTGGCGACTACAAGGAAGAGGCCGGCTGGGCACTCTTTGTAATAGTGACCATATTTATTGTCACAGCCGTTTCGAACGGTGCCAACCTGAATGACGGAATGGACGGCATGCTTGCCGGAAATGCTGCCATCATTGGAATAGCGCTGGCCATACTGGCCTATGCATCGAGCCACTCGGTATGGTCGGAGTACCTGAATATAATGTTCCTGCCGGGAGGGGAAGAGGTGGTAATATTCACCTTTGCCTTCATTGGAGCACTTGTAGGTTTCCTATGGTACAATTCGTTCCCGGCACAGGTATTCATGGGAGATACAGGTAGCCTCACTATTGGAGGACTCATTGGTATCATGGCCATACTCCTGCACAAGGAGATTCTCCTGGTACTGCTGTGCGGCGTGTTTGTTGCCGAGAATCTTTCGGTAATAGCACAGGTCGCATACTTCAAGAAAGGAAAGAGACGGGGCGTGAAGCAGAGACTCTTCCGCCGTGCTCCGCTGCACCACCACTACAACATGGAGGAGGAAAAGCTCGACCCTGAATGCACATATCTGTTCAAAGGTCCACAGAGACCATTGCACGAGGCCAAGATTACCGTGCGTTTCTGGATTGTTACCATTGTAATGGCAGCCATTACACTCATGACTCTAAAGATTAGATAAATGGAAAAGAGAATTGTCATATTGGGCGGAGGCGAAAGCGGATGCGGTGCAGCCATTCTTGCCAAGAAGTTAGGTTTCGACGTGTTTTTGTCGGACTATGGCAGCATTGCCGACAAATACAAGCAGATGCTCGACGAGAAAGAGATTCCCTGGGAAGAGGGTGGGCACACAAAGGAGCTCATACTCAATGCCGGCGAAGTCATAAAAAGCCCAGGCATACCCAACGAAGCACCAATTGTCGTACAGATAAAGAATGCCGGCATACCCATTATCTCCGAGATTGAGTTTGCCGGCCGCTACACCAAGGCAAAGATGGTGTGCATCACCGGAAGCAACGGAAAAACCACCACCACCTCACTCATATACCACATATTCCGTGAGGCCGGTCTTGACGTTGGCCTGGCAGGAAACATAGGCAACAGCCTTGCACTGCAGGTTGCCGAGGGCGACAGGGACTACTATATTGTGGAGCTGAGCAGTTTCCAGCTCGACAACATGTACGAGTTCAGGGCAAACGTTGCGGTGCTCCTGAACATCACCCCCGACCACCTCGACCGCTACGGATATGACATGCAGAACTATGTGGATGCAAAACTGCGCATCCTGCAGAACCAGCAGCCCGACGACGCCTTCGTATACTGGAACGATGACCCTATAATCAAAAGGGAACTGCCCAAATACAAACATGGAAAGCTATACCCGTTTGCCGAGAAACGGCACGAGGAGAGCGCTGCATATACCCATGAGGAGAAACTGGTATTCACCGAACCTACCCCATTCAATATGGAGCTGGAGGAACTGTCACTCACCGGCAAGCACAACCTGTACAACTCCATGGCGGCAGGTATCTCGGCCAATGTTGCAGGTATACACAAGGAGACGATACGCGAGGCTTTGAGCACTTTTGCAGGTGTAGAACACAGGCTCGAGAAGGTGAGGACTGTTGATGGCATCGAGTACATCAATGACTCAAAGGCTACGAACGTGAACAGTTGCTGGTATGCCCTGCAGAGCATGAAGAAAAAGACCATACTCATCCTGGGCGGCAAAGATAAAGGAAACGACTACAGCGAAATTGCAGAACTTGTAAAGAGCAAATGCTGCGGACTTGTGTTCCTTGGTGCAGACAACAGCAAACTGCTCGATTTCTTTAAGGACTACGGCTTGCCTATTGCCGACACACACAGCATTGAGGAGTGTGTGAAGAGAGCCCACAGCATGGCAAAAAGTGGCGAAGTAGTTCTTTTGAGCCCATGCTGCGCAAGCTTCGACCTTTTCAAGAGCTATGAGGACAGAGGACGCCAATTCAAGAACCTGGTATGTAAACTGTAAAAACGATGAGTGGAGATAAACTTAAACGCATATTGTTCAAAGGTGATAAGGTCATCTGGATTGTCTTTATCATCCTCTGTGCCATATCCTGGATTGAGGTGTTCAGCGCCACAAGCCGCCAGACCTATGGCAATGCAAGCTATTGGAGCCCCATCATCAAGCATACAGGCTTCCTCATCGGAGGCATTTTTGTTGCATGGTTCATACACAACCTTAAGGCGCAGTGGATTGACAAGTGCAGCAAGTTTTTCTATTGGACAGGCCTGGTATTGCTAATGTGGGCACAGGTAAGCGGAACAACCTTGAATGACAGTGCCCGTTGGATTACAATCCCGGGAGTGGGATTGACTTTCCAGCCGATGGAGATTGCAAAAATGGGACTTGTGATGATGACAGCAAGACTCCTTGCCGCACACCAGGAGAATGAAGGACTGGCAAACAGAAAGACAGTAAAGATTCTTAACAGAATTCACCTGCGGATATATGCATTGTTCAACAGAAGACCCCGACGGGCGCTCATCAGCGACAATGGTGCAGCATTTGCAATAATTATGGTATATGCTCTGCCACCTATTGCCATAATCTTCAAGGAGAACTTTTCATCGGCATTCCTGTTGTCGGCAACCATATTCCTGATGATGTTTGTGGGCAGAATACCTCAAAAACAGTTGCTTGGCACATTGGGCATCACCATTGTACTTGGAGCTGTCGGACTTGCAGCAATCATGTCGACACCCGAAAGTGCAACGAGCAGCAGTTTCGGCAACAAGGTCATCACATGGAAGCACCGTATAATGGATGCTTTGGATTCAACCCCGGTGACACCCGAGGAGTATAATGTAAACGAGAACCCCCAGAAGACATTCTCGCACATTGCCGTTGCATCGAGCCACATAATAGGACGCGGACCGGGCAACTCGATACAACGCGACCACATACCGCATGCATACTCGGACTACATCTTTGCAGTCATCATAGAAGAACTTGGACTGTTGGGTGCAATTGTGGTGGTGCTGCTGTACCTCACACTGCTGTACACCTGCGGAAAGATTGCAAAGAAGTGCGACGACCCCTACACGGCATTCCTATCCATTGGAATAGGAATGATAATTGTCACCCAGGCACTGCTGCACATGTACATCTCGGTGGGTAACTTTGTTACGGGACAGCCATTGCCGCTCATGAGCCAGGGTGGAACATCGTTCCTCATCAACAGTGTGTATATCGGTTTCCTCTTATGCATCAGCCGATATGCATACGGGAACCACGATAAAAAGACGACACAGGAGACTATTGTATAACACCACAAACATTGCGTTATGAAGAAGGAGTATAGAATCATCATCAGCGGAGGAGGCACAGGAGGACACATTTTTCCGGCCCTGTCCATTGCAGATGCCATAAGAGAAAAGCATCCCGAAGCAAAGATATTGTTCGTGGGAGCCGACAACAGAATGGAGATGCAGAGAGTGCCCGATGCCGGATATGACATTGTGGGACTGCCCATTGCCGGTTTCGACCGCAAGAACCTGCTGAAGAACTTCAAGGTACTGTGGAAGATTTTCAAAAGCCAGCGCATGGCAAGGAAAGTCATCAAGGATTTTGCGCCACAAGCAGCTGTGGGCGTTGGAGGTTATGCCAGCGGCCCTACACTGAAGATGGCTGCAAGCATGGGAATTCCTACACTTATCCAGGAGCAGAATTCATATGCAGGTGTGACAAACAAAATTCTCTCGAAACATGCAAGAATGATTTGCGTGGCATACGATGGCATGGAGCGTTTCTTCCCTAAAGATAAGATTATACTCACCGGCAACCCGGTACGCAAGAACCTCCTTGATATGCGTGCAAACCGTAAGGAGGCAATCAAGGCGATGGGGCTCGACGAGAACAGGAAGTGCGTGCTCATTGTGGGCGGCAGCCTGGGTGCACGCAGCATAAACGAGGGTATAATTGCCAATATAGAGAAGATAAGAGCCAACAACGACATACAGTTCATTTGGCAGACTGGAAAGCTCTACTTCGAGGAGATGAAGAGAAGAGCCGGGGAAGCCGGCAAACCCGAGAACCTGACAATTACAGACTTTGTTTCAAATATGGCAAATGCGCTCAGCGCTGCCGACATAGTGGTATCGCGCGCTGGAGCAGGCTCCATATCCGAGTTCGCGCTGCTTGGCAAGGCAGTCATCCTGGTTCCCTCGCCCAACGTGTCAGAAGATCACCAGACGAAGAATGCAATGGCTCTTGTCGACAAAGACGCAGCAATATATGTTGCCGATGCAAATGTCAAAGAGGAACTCATTGATAGAGCAATTGAGACTGTGAACGATGATGCAAAGATTGCGTTGCTGGAAACCAATATCGTGAAAATGGGCAAGCCCAATGCCGCAAGCGAGATTGCCGACGAGGTGCTGAAGCTTGCCGATGCATATATGGACAAGAAGACAAGATGATAAAAAAGAGAATTTGTAGCAGATGGAACTGAAGGATATAAAATCGGTATATTTTTTGGGAGCCGGCGGCATTGGCATGAGCGCTCTGGTGAGATACTTCCTTAACGAAGGCAAGTTTGTGGGCGGATATGACCGTACACCAAGCGAACTCACCGGCAAGCTCATCGAGGAGGGCGCCGTGCTGCACTTTGAGGAGAACACAGACCTTGTCCCCACAGAATGTAAGGACCCTGCATCGACACTCGTCGTGTTCACCCCGGCAATACCTGCCGACCACAAGGAGTGGAGCCTGTTCAAAGATGGCGGCTTCACAATAAAGAAGCGTGCCGAGGTGCTTGGCATAATAACAAAAGGCAAGCGCGGTGTATGCGCTGCCGGAACACACGGAAAGACCACCACATCGACAATGACTGCACACCTGCTACACAGTTCGGCAGTTGATTGCGCCGCGTTCCTTGGCGGCATCTCAAAGAACTACAAGAGCAACCTCATAACAACCGACAAGAGCGACTTTGTGGTTATTGAAGCCGACGAGTACGATCGCTCGTTCCTGCACCTGCAGCCATACGTGGCGACCATTACATCGGCCGACCCCGACCACCTTGACATCTATGGCAACAAGGAAAACTATCTTGAGGCGTTCGCACAGTTCACCGAGAGGATTCGCGAGGACGGATATCTCATAATCCACGAAGGATTAGAGGTATCTCCACGCACAAAAACAGGAGTAAAAACCTTTATATATGGCCGTGAAAGCGGCGACTTCCATGCCGAGAACATACGCATTGGAGGCGGCCGCATACTTTTTGACTACGTATCGCCCTGGCAAAGGATTGACGATGTGGAACTGGGCGTGCCTATGAGCATAAACATCGAAAATGGAATAGCATCAATGGCCATGGCCGAGATTTGCGGTGCAACAGCACAGGAGATGAAAGAGGGCATGAAAAGTTTTGCCGGTGCCGAACGCCGTTTCGACTTCCACATTAAGGAGGACAACCTTGTACTCATCAGCGACTATGCACACCACCCCGACGAGGTACGTGCCTGTGCAAAATCAATAAAGGAACTCTACGGCGACAAGAAGGTGACTGTGCTTTTCCAGCCCCACCTTTTCAGCCGCACAGCCGACTTTTACAAGGAGTTTGCCGAGAGCCTCTCAATGTTCGACAAGGTTATACTTGTGGATATATACCCCGCAAGGGAGAAGCCCATCCCCGGTGTTACAAGCAAGCTGATATATGACCACCTTGCTGCAGGTGTGGAGAAGAGTATGTGTAGCCGCGCCGATGTCCTTGCCACTGTTGAGAAGGAGAAGAACGACATTGAGATACTCGTGTCGCTTGGTGCCGGAGACATCGAGAATGAGATTGCAGGAATGAAAGAGATATTGAAGAACAGATAATGCTGAAGAAGATACTGAAATATATTATAGCCGCAGCCATTGCCTGCTACCTGATATTTGCATTGGTCATTGTCCCGTCGCGAAAGGACAATGACAAGTGCAAGGAGGTTGCCATAAAGATTTCCGACAACACCTTGGGAACCGTAACCAATGACGACATTGTGGCAATGTTGCAGGAGGAGGGGCTATATCCGCAAGACAAGGTCATGGACAGCATAAACTGCCACGACATTGAAGATTTCATCAATGCCATGACTATTGTCAAGGAGTGCCAGGTCTACAAGACAAACGGAAAAAGGGTAAAGGTTGATGTCATTTGCCGTGAACCTGTGCTAAAGGTATATGACAACAGTGGGAACACATACTATGTGGACATTGAGGGTGAGAAAATCTTTGACGTCAAGAAGCCTTTGCTGCTGCCCGTGGCATCGGGAGAGATAGACGAGAGCATGATAAAGGAAGAGCTGTTGAGCATTGTATCGGCAATAGCGCATGACCCATTCTGGCTTGCACAGATTGAGCAGATATATTTCAACGAGAAAAAGGAGGCAATAATAACGCCACGCATGGGAAACCACGTCATTGAACTCGGTAACTTAAAAAATATTGAGGAGAAGCTGGAGAATATAAAGGTCTTCTACACCAAGGGATTGAACATTGTAGGCTGGAACAAATACAGCAAACTGAATATCAAGATAAGCAACAAAGTCATTTGTACAGAAAAATAGTTAGATATATGGGAAACACCTATTACATTGTAGCCATTGAACTCAGTTCGTCCAAGATTACAGGAGTCGTGGGAATTGAGACCACCGAAGGGATGAGAATCCTGGCAACTGCAAGCACTCCTGTCGACGGTTTCATCTCAAAGGGTGTCGTACGCAACGTCGACAAGACGAGCGATGCAATAAACAGCATCATCAACATACTCGAGAATGAGCTGCAGGATGCAGCAAAGGAGAATATAGTCATTAAAAAAGCATACATCTCCTTTGCCGGACTCAGCGTGCACAGCATAAAGTCAAAAGTGAACCGCGATTTTGGCCAGTACATCAAAATCACACAGGATATAATTGATGACATGGACTGCGAGAACCAAAGTACCTTCCAGGTTCCCGAAGGATACAAGAGACTGCAGGTGGATCCACTGGAGTACAGACTCGAGGGCAATGTAGACTATAACCCCATTGGTGCACCAACCCAATCTATCGAGTGCAACTACCTGAATATTGTAATGAAGGAGCAATTCTACACACAACTGTGCGACAGCTTTAAACAGGCCGAAATTGAGATTGAGGACAGCTTCTGCGCCGCACATTTCGACGCCGACATTCTGCTCTCGAAAGATTTGCGCCGCAACGGATGCGCCCTTGTGAACATTGGTGCAGAGACAACCACCATATCTATCTACAATAACGACAAGCCAAAGATGCTTACCGTGTTGCCGCTTGGCAGCAACAATATAACACGAGACCTCACCGCAGAACTTATTTCATTCGCGCAAGCCGAGGAAATCAAGTTCATACGTGGCTACAAATCCGGCGGCAATGAGGGCGATGGTATCGACAACGAGACTGTCAACAAAGTCATCTATGCCCGCATGGGAGAGATTCTCAAGAATGTACGTTACCAGATTGAAGAATCGGGCGAAAGAGTGCATCATATTGTTTTCACAGGTGGCGGTTCAAAACTGAAGAACCTGAAAGAGCTGCTGGATGAGTTCCTGCCTAACTTCAGCACAGAGATTAAACCTGAACCGCAACTCAACCTCATAAGCGAAAACGGAGTGAATGTATATGGCGTCATCACCACTGCGCTGTATGGTCTGCTTAAACAGGGCAAGGTAAACTGCTGCGAAGCTGCAATGCCTGCAGCACAAGAGAATAGCGAGATATTCTCACAAACCGAAATGGAGGGCAAAGAGGAACCTGTTGTTGAAGTAACCGCTGAAGACGAAGCGGAGAAAGAGGCTGCGGAAAGAAGGAGAAGGGAGCTTGAAGAGGAGAGAGTACGAAAAGAGAAAGAGAGAAAAGAGAAAGAAGAGGATGAGAGACGCAGAAAGGAAGAGAGGAAAAGAAGACAGAAAGAGCAAAGAGCCAATATATTCGGTTCTCTTTTTGACGCTGCAAAAGCATGGGTAAACAATGCCACAAGCGAAGATGAGTACGAAAAAGGAAACAACGACCAATAAATGATACACAAGTATGGAAATTAAGGAACCAGCAAGACAGAACTTACCATTTGCAATACCAACCGATGCACCACGAATCATAAAGGTCGTAGGCGTTGGTGGCGGTGGTAGCAATGCAGTACACAACATGTACCGCAAGGGCATACACAATGTATCGTTTGCGGTATGTAACACCGACCTGCAGGCAATGCAGAACTCACCCATCTCAAAGAAGGT
>JAEIGA010010600.1_pt1 | contig 13979 bp, 5 predicted proteins | sample 9270691 | NCBI WGS metagenome assembly JAEIGA01 (sample SAMN17057246, study PRJNA624740) | gut metagenome | biome: biome; isolation source: fecal sample | host: Bos grunniens | place: China: Xizang | collected 2019 | reverse complement strand
ATTCACAGCTCACATCATCATAAAGGGGTATTACTGCAAAGTTATCTACCAAATAGCTTTCGCATCCTGCGTCTATTCCAACCCAATCACCGCTTCCGGTAATTTCTGCTTCTGCATAAACCCATTCGTTCTGCTTTAATGTAGTAGCTATTGGCACAGACTCTTTGATATTTCCTTTTTTTACAAAGAAGCTCTCCGACGTGCCTATTGTACTCCCTGCCTTTAACATTGCGGAAATTCTGTACGTAACACCTTTTTTAAGGGCCACATTTCTTCCAATACCGCCATTTCCTGAAACAGTTAATGCTCCACTTCCTTCATAGGCATCAGAACTCGTCCTGCTTATCTCCGCATTTTCTGCTGTTATTGCACTTATATCCTTTCCTTCAAAATCAGCAAAAAACCAATCTTCTCCATTTTCGTTTGAAAACTCATACTTAAATCCATTTTTCTTTGCGTAAGTATGCGCATAAGATTTGTACGGTGTAATAATAACAACATTCAAATTTTGATTTAAACTGTTGTATAACGCACTTTGTGCTATACTTGTACAATTTTCAGGAATTTTTATCCACTTTAAAGATATACAATTTCGCATAGCATATTCCCCTAACGCCTCAACAGTTTCAGGGATTGTCATGCTTCTTATTCCCTGACAGTTGTTGAAAGCATAGTCACCAACCAAGGTTGCTCCATAAGGGATCTCTGTTATGCCCGTTCCATTAAAGGCATAATTCCCAATAGTATAGCGGCTCTCAGGATTAATTGTAAGTTTTTTCAGTCCGGATTGAAAAAATGCCTGATCACCAATCGAAGTAAGCACGCCTGGAACATCAAGCGTCTGAAGCTTTGAGCATCCATAAAATGCGCTTCCGCAAATTTCAGTTACTGTCGAGGGCAATTCAACCTCTGTTAGATTGGTTGCTCCGTTTAACGCTCCTGATGCCACTCCTGTTATTCCTTTCGAAAATACAGCCTTTGTAATATTTTCAAAATATTGTTTATACGGTTGAGTATTTGCGTTGTATCCCGTTGCACGTCCGGTTCCTGTGAAAGTTATTACTCCATCTTTATAACTCCAATAAACATTTGATGCACCACACCGACCACTTGCCGTTGCAGCATCTGCCGAAAAAACAGGCGAAGAAAAACAACATATAACTGCTATTATTGAACTTAAAAACATACTTATAACTTTTCTCAAATCATCAACCTCCTATTATTCAAAGATATTTTCTGATAAAAATTATATCATATACTATTTTCCCTGTCTAAACATATATCTATAATTTTCTTTCTTTTTTTCAACAAATCTTGCTATCTTTTATTTAGTTTCTTTTTGTCTGTTAAATTGTGGCAATATGTGTTGAAAATACCTTATAACATTTGCAATATTTGTGTTGCAAATATAACAAAAAAATGTTATAATATTTAGAAGGATAAATACACAAAGGAAAGGGACTACATTATGAGAAATTTGAATGAAAGAGTAGAACTTCTGTTGGATGCTGCGTTTGAAGCAGTGAAGGTACATTGGGAAGAAAAGAAAACCACTTGGCTTGCACAGAGATATGCCATGTTTGCCGCATCAGGTCTGCTTGCAAGCAAAGATACAAAAAAAAATGAGTATGCGCTAAAGCTTATTGAAGAATGCGGTGAGCTTCCGGACTGTTCATTTTGCCCGTACATTTCAATGAAAATTTTGAATTGCTATGAAGACCTACTTACAGAAAATGTTAAAAACAAATTGCTTACATACCTGAAAACCTCTGCATTCAAAAAAATGCTTTTACCGGATTTTGACTATCTCGGAGTAAACGATAATTTTCCATCAATGGCATCATATGTTGCACTTATCGGCGGCAGGTATTTCGATAATAACAGTGCCATTAATATTGGAAAAGAGCGCCTTCGTGATTTTTATTTGACACTATCTCGCCGTGATATGGCATCAGAATACTCGAGTCCTTGCTACATACCTATTTCAATTATGGCTATGGCATCTATTGTAAATGATACAGATGATGAAGAAGCAAGAGCTCTTGCCTTAAAATGCGAGCAGCAATTATGGCTTGACATCGCAAATCATTATCACCCGGAATTTAATCTTTCGGTCGGTCCGTATTCAAGAGCATATGCAAAAGAAACTCTCGGATACCCTACCAACACTGCTCCATTATATTACCTTGTATTCGGTAAAGGCACAATCAAAGATTGTGTTTCCCGAGTTATTGATTCAAACGAAGAAATTGAGGCACATACATGTTGGGTTATAAGTTCCTGTGAATATCACTGTCCTCCTGAGTATATTGATATCGCTGTTAATAAAAAATATCCTTTTGACTCAACAATGACAGCAGAAATTGCACCATGCCGCTATCAGGACAAAGATGATGTAAAAAGCCTTGGATGGGACACTTACAAGGAAACAGCTCTTGCAAAAGACCGACTTGACGAATACCCGGGAGGCGTCACCGTTAATACCACACGCATTGAAAAAGAATTTGGTATGGGGACAGCCCTCAGATCCTTCCACAGCGGAATCCAGAGTGACAGTCTGCATATTATGTATAAAAAAGGTGATATAATAAATACAGTATTTACTAAATATTCAGTTAACAACAAAGTTATCGGCGAAGAAAACTACAACGAGTGGCTTGAGTGCGGAACCATGCCTTGTCTTGATGATGAAGGGCGAAAGTTCGGTTTACAGTCAAACAATACCTCGCTTTTGGTATACAAACCTACATATTTCTGTCATAATTCTCTTTCATCTGCAAGACTTCAGATAATTTTCAGCACAAAAGGAAGAAAGTTAGACAAGGTATTCTTTGACGGAAAATACATTACAGAAGAAACAAGCTCCGATAAAATTTCACCATTTTTTGTTGCAGACGCTGGTATATATGCAGCATTTATTCCGCTTGAAGTAACCGACCTCGGTAGAAAGTTTGCAATGAATTTTTCATATATTAATGACTTTGCAGTATTTTCGTTGTATAATTACTTGGGGGATAAAACTTCTTTCCGAAAAAATCAAATGCTTCTTTCTTCAAACGGATTTGCTGTAACAGTAAAATCTCCATCGGAATTCAGTTCTTTTGAGGAATTTATAAACAAATATAAGGACTATGACCTTCACGATGAAACCTTTGCTTGTGGTCACACTCGCGGTTCTCACGAAAGAAAGATACACTTTAAAAATGCCGACAGCGAATTCCACTTTGCACTTAGTCCTATGACAGAAGGTATAAGATATGCTATTGCTAACGGAAAAACTATTGTATAACAAAAATCATATTAAATGAAAGGTGGCGATATTATGAAAAGTGAGGTTTTGAAATTTGAAGACCTATATGTGGATCATTTTATTTTTAAAGGCGAAATTAATATGTCCGCATATCATAGTCATCCATATTATGAGCTTATATATATTTTGGACGGAAGAAGACAAATCTTTTTCCCGAATGGTGAATGCATTTTATCAAAAGAAAACCTTGCACTAATACCGCCAAATTCTTTGCACAGAACAAAGTCGCACTCTTTATCGTCACAAGAGCGAATTGTGATTTATTTCAAAAAAGAATTTATTGAAAGGCATATAAGTCAGGAAATCAATGATATTATACAATCAATAAATTCACCTATTGTTTTATCAAAAGATGAAATGAAAAAGATTGCACCTTTTTTTAATAATTTCATTACAATCTTTCTAGAACCAGAAAATGATTTAAAAGAAGAAAGCCTTAAGATGTGCTTTTTAAGTTTTTTTGTAGAGTTTATAAGAATAGTTAAAGAAAAAATCACTTACATCAATGTTTTTTCAGTAAAAGATTCTGTCTATTATGAGGTTATCAAATACATTAATAAAAATTTTCACGAAAAATTATCTCTTGACGATCTTTCAAATATATTTAGAATAAGCAAATATCAACTATCAAAAAAGCTTAATATAATATTAGGGGTATCATGGGTAACCTATATAAATACCCTGAGGGTAGCAAAAGCCCAAAGCATGCTAGTTGAATCGCAATCAAACATTTTAAATATTGCACTTTCTTGTGGGTTTGGAAGTATAACCCATTTTGAACGTGTTTTTAAATCGATGACAAATTATTCACCTACACAGTATATTAATGTAGTAAATAATCTTAATTCTATGCCTGCTAATTCTAGCAAGAAGTGAAAAAAAAGGGTGCTGTATGAATCAACACCCTTTTTCATAAATAACAATTTTTATCATATCAATATTGTTGTCTATAAATTCAAGCTTAAACTCATTATTTCCTCTAATCAGAAATAAACTAACATTACTGCTTGATACATTTCCTTCGGTTCCGTTTACCACATAAAGTCCGGCGCTTACATTGTTTATATACAAATGTATAGGAATCTGCATCAATTCAGATTGCGTTGTACTGTATATAATCTCAACTGCATATTCTCCCGATTTGTCAATTTTTATATTTACTTTTTCTCCTGATTTAAGTATTTTAGATTCAACGAATTTTAAAAGCTCATCAGTAATGACATTTGCTTTCACACCTATTTCTTCTCCTTGGAGATATCGTTCAAAAGCAGGTGTAGTCATAATAAATTTACATATATTAGCGGCATTTCGTTGAAGCTCACCCCGACTTATCATACCTGTTTTCATAGCTTCAATAACATCCCCTGCGGCTATTTCAGCATTTGCATTAACCATAAAAACATCATTTTGTGCTTTTATAGGAAAATCTTTTCTATCAACAGCATTTCCTTCACTATCAAATCCCGTTTTGGGCCACCAGTCCGTTATAACAACTCCTTCAAATCCCCATTCATCTCTCAATACACGTGTATTTAAATCAAAATTTGAAGAACAGAAAATTCCGTTGATTTGGTTGTATGCGGTCATCAGCATTTTTGTTTTCCCAGCTTTTACAATTATCTCAAAAGGCTTCAAATAAATTTCCCTTAAAGCACGCTCTGAAATTATCATATTAACTGTTTTTCGATTAGCCTCTTTATTGTTTGCTGAAAAATGTTTGACCGTTGGGCTTATCCCAGCTTTTGAAAGCCCTTCACATATTCCTGACCCTATTATACCTGACAGATATGGATCTTCTGAAAGATATTCAAAGTTTCTGCCACATAACGGATGCCTGTGAATATTGACTCCAGGCCCTAGTAATCCATCTATCCGATTTGCATACGCCTCCATTCCTTCATAGGTATAAAGTTCCTTCACAAGCGGTTCATTCCACGTACAAGCAAGCATTGTTCCTATTGGAAGGCTTGTAGCCTCATCACCGTTATCAAATCTCAATCCTGCTGTTGCATCTGTAACACATATTGCAGGAATACCAAATTCGATTAAAGCCTGTGTCAGACCGCCAAATGTACCACCAGTTCCCGGGCGTACTTTCGGGCTGTTCATTCCTTCACCCTGCGAAAGACATGCAAGCTGAAAGTCATCAAGCTGTGCTATAAAGCTTTCCATAGAAGCTGTGCAGTTATATACATCATCAAGTTTTATCCCCTTATCTTCTGTTTGAACTATTTCTGCAACTTCTGGAATAGGTAAATACACATCTGGTGAAATTTGTTGATACTTTTCTTTTGTTCCATAACCAGTTATTCTGTCAAGCGGTGCAGCGAGAAGCAATACAGGACTTAATTTTTCTATCACACTTACCTCATCCGATTTATATGAGTACACAAACTCTGCCTCTCTAACACTACTTCCGACATATATATTATATTCGCCTATATCAATAACATAGCAAGATTTGTTCCCTGTCATTCCAATATCATCGTATGCCGCCATAGAACAAATATTTATTTCTATCTGAATTGTTTGACTTTCACCGGGATCAAGCTCACCTGTTTTCTCAAATGCTATGAGCTGCCTTGCAGGATAGTCTATATTTTTACATATGCCTTCAAAATAAACCTGAACAACTTCTTTTCCTCTAAATGTACCTGTATTAGTTACCGACATCTCCAATAAAATTTTATCATTCAGTGTTTTTGCAGAAAATGTTTTTATTTCAAATTTGGTATAGGTAAGACCAAATCCAAAAGGATAAAGAACCTTTTCTCTTTCAAAGGTTTCAAAATAACGATATCCAACATAAATATCCTCGGAATATTTAATATCATCAGGCTCATTAAAGCTACTATGCGACGAATAATCACTTATATCATGTGCAATAGTATCGCTCAGTTTTCCTGACGGATACCGTCTTCCGCACAACAGCTCGGCTATTGCCTCCGCTCCGTCCTGACCTCCCTGCCAGATATACATTACAGCTGAAATATCGAATTGATTAACCCATTTCATATCGATGATATTTCCCACATTTAAAAGCACACACACATCTTTAAAGTGTGATGACACTTTTTTAAGCAGTTCTCGTTCTTCATTAGACAAAAGATAACTTCCATTTTCATCCTTATTATCCTTATCCTCGCCGGCACATCTTCCGATAATAATTATGGCTTTATCACTTCTGTTAGCTGCAAATTGAATATCTTCATTTGTCAAGACAGGCTCTTTTTGTGAAGATGGCAAACACCAGCCACCTGCAAAATCAAATGGATTTTCTTCAATCCAATCACGGTATATTTTTGAAATCACATCGTCGATTTCTACGTAGTTTAAAGCCTTTATGCTATCATAAACTTGCGTAACATACGGTGCGTTTACCTTTCCTCCCGAACCAGAACCACTTTTATAGTATTCAAACTGACATCTGCCAAAAATTGCTATTTTTTCTCCCTTTTTAAGTGGTAACATTCCATCATTTTTTAATAACACTGTTCCCTCGGCATTCGCCTGCATCAGCAGTTCCTTCGTCCCGCATATAGGTCCTTTTCCCACATCGCCAAGTCTTACTCCATTTATAATCCTATCCTTAATATTCATTTACCCTCACATAGCTTGCTGATTTAGCAGGTACAATTAAAGATTTTCCGTCCTTTTTGCAAGAACCGTTATATTCAAAAATTACCTCTCCCAATTCTTCTTCTATACTGCAAACAGCATCTTTATCTGACGGATTCAAACATACCAATATACTTTTACCATTTATACTTCTTTTATAGACAAAAGGATACCCACTATTAATACATATAGGTATAAATTCTGCATCCGCCTGTAATTCAATATTTTCCTTTCTTATTTTGATAAGTTTTTTTACAGTATTTAGCATTGAATCAATATCTTCTTTTTGTTTTTCAACAGTAGGTCTCTCAGTATTGGGATCAATTGGAAGATACAGCTCATCAGAATTTGCATCTGAAAATCCTGCATTTTTCGTATTGTCCCACTGCATAGGAGTTCTGCATCCGGTTCTGTAATAACTTCCTTCTACAGATTTAAGTCCTGAAATGAATTTCATTCCAATTTCATCACCATAATACATAAACGGAACTCCCGGCATAGAAAATATAAAAGCATATACAATTCTTGCCACAACTTCCCCAACAGTGCTAGTTACTCTTGAGCTTCCGTCATGATTTCCTGATATTACTGCAATATATCCACATTCCTTTGTATTCTTAAGATTATCAGTATAAATATTTAGCCAATCCTCTGGTGATTTATTTGCATTTTCGGTAAAATATGAATTTGGAGTTAAAAAAAGGTCTGCATATCTTGTCACCTTTTTAGGGAGCATAAAATCCATATCAAATCCGGCAGTAAGTGCCTGCTTGGGACTTCCCCATTCCGACACAAATATTGCCTCCGGATATTCAGCTTTTATAACATTAAAAACCTTTTGCCAGAACCTTACGGTTTCAGTCTTTTCTTCATCATCATTTTTAATTATAAAATCTGCCATATCTACTCTGAAGCCATCGCATCCTTCTGAGAGCCAAAACCTCATTATATTAATAAGTTCTTCCCTTGTATCTTTCACCTCCAGCGAATCAACTGGATATTGCCAATCCTCCGTGATTTTTGCAAAGCCGTAATTGAGTGCAGGCTGAGTTGAATAATAATTAACACCACAGCATCCATCTCTTTCAGAAAATCCTCGCAGACTTCCGGATAATTCTGCAATATCATCACAAGTTTTTCCTATGGAATCCGTCCAAATATATCTATCTGAATATTCGTTTTTATCAGCCTTCGTAGATTCCAAAAACCACTTACAGGTTACAGCAGTATGTCCTGGCACAAGGTCAAGCAATATCCGCATACCTCTTTTATGAACTTCGTCAAAAAGAATCTTTAAGTCATCATTTGTGCCATATCGCGGCGCAACTTGATAATAGTCCTCCACATCATATCCTGCATCGTAAAAAGGTGATGCAAAACATGGATTTAACCATATCCCGTCAAATCCTATTTCCTTTACATAATCAAGTTTCTCAATTATTCCCTGAAAATCACCTATTCCATCTCCGTTACTGTCACGAAATGTTTGTGGATATATTTCATAAAACACCGCATTACTTAGCCATTTTTTCATATACTTATTCCTCGCTTAATACTAAACCAGGGGTGTGCTTATATGCGACACCCCTATTAGTTCTTATTCGTATAATTTATATAAATTATAAATCATAACCGCACCTTCTGCTCTCGTTATGTTTTTCTTAGGATAAAAGTTCCCGTCCTCATAACCGTTTAATATTTTAAGCTGATACATTGCTGAAATAGGATCCTTTGCATAATCAGAAATTGCTTCAGCATCAGCAAAAGTTTTGGTACTCTTTACAACTTCATTAGTTTTTTGATATATTCTGTAAAGAATGACTGCTGCATCTTCACGTGTTATTGCATTTTTTCTCCCGAAAATACCATCTCCAATACCGCTTATAAGTCCGTTTTGATATGCTGAAGCGATATATTTTGCACTCCAATCCGAGTCTGAAACATCATCAAAGTTTTCAACCGCGTTTTCATCATATATATCAAATGCCGCTACTATAATTTTAGTAAATTCTTCTCTTGTAATTGAGTTTTGCGGATTGAAATTACCGTTTCCATCACCTGCAATAGCACCTTTATCGGCAAGTTTTGTAATAGCATCTTCTGCCCATGATACAGAACCCAAATCATTAAAAGATATTTCTGTCGGAATTGGCGTAGGGGTAGGTGTTGGTGTTAAAATTGGTTTAGGAATAACAACTCCTATTCCTCCACTACTACTCCCTCCCGATGTATTGTCTTTTGGTTTTTGTGCTGCTAATTGTGCATAATACGCAAATCTTTCAGCAACCTTGGTATAATCTGTAATTTTTTCATTCTTTAAATTTATAAATACAGAGTTCTTTTTATTTGGATTAAGTGTGTTATATTTAGACTCAAAATCCACATCGATTAGAGTTTTTGTATCATAATATTTAAGTACCTCTTCGGCAGTAACCCAGTCACAGTTTGCTATAATATATGTAAGTACTGCCCCATCAAATTGGTCATAAAGTGCCAACATTGCTGCTTCGACATCTGCATACTGCTCATAATTATGATTTACCACAATATTTCCGATATATGTTTTATCGGTAATTAATGCCTGTGTATAAAATGTTTTGTCAAATGTAAGCATTTGTGTTGTGTCTATTTTTGATACAACCTGTGTGGCAGTTGTTTCAGCTAATATTCCAACAGCTTCATACATTTTATCCATATACTCAAAAAACTGCTGCATATGCTCATCATCTGTTTTATTCATATCCCAGACAATATCAAGCACCGATGCTCTGATTTTTCCCTGCCAATTAGGAGAAAATGATGAATATGTACTATATCCATAATCCACAAGAGTTTTACCTGCTTCAAATGCCACACTCAAGTCTGTGTCATTTTCAGCATCTCTCATTGCCTTAAATAAGTTCATCTGCTGTTCATAGTTAAAAAAGTCAACTGTTTTTGTTTCAATCGTTTGTCCGTTTGAAGCTCTGATTATATATTGATCTGTAGGAAGAGTTCTATCTACAGAAAATGTTTCAAAGGTTGCTATATATTTTCCATCAGTCTCAACAGGTGTTTCTTCTGCCATATATATCATATTGCTGAAATCCTTGGTAAACATCTGCAAGGTAGCCTTTTCAAATGCTGTATCCTTTGAATATGTTACGGTAAAGTCGAACTCGGAAATTTCCACATTAATCGCTTCTACAGCATTAGCTGATGCTGTGCCTTCTGCCGCTATTACACTAACTGATGTAAATGACAGAATTATGGTAAGAATTAATGCAATACCCTTCTTCATATTTTTTCACTCCTTTATGTGTGTTTATGTGGACTGAGGTTAAAACTCTTCAGTCCACAAACCCTTACTCTGTAATGTTGTCGGCCTTAAAAAGTTCCATACGTCCTGTCGTCGAATGAATTCCAAAGTATCCTCCTCCTGACAGTACAGGTTGGTTTTCAATATTGAATTGCTTATTAGTTACATAATCTATCTGGTCAAATGCCTTGATTCCATCTATATACATAACAATTCGCACACCTTCAGGAACATCAAATGCACCTATTCCGACATCGTATTCCCTACCGTATTCAATCTTTGCAGCAGGTCGTCCGCCGTATATCGGGAACACACCGTCCCACAAATTCATCTGTCCCCATAACACATATCTTTGTCCCGCAGAATAGCGTTGCCATTCAAGGCTTCCTTGATAGAAAGTCAAGATATATTCATTCTGAAGATGAGTAGTTGTATCCTGTTGATTTATGGCAAAACTCGGCCAGCCGCCTGTGTGATTAAGCTTCATCTTAAAGTGAAGGAGCTTGTTATTGAATTTTTCCTTATTATATATCATTATCTGTGGTGACGCTAGACCTATTCCGCCATCCTCAAAGCTTTCACGTATATTTGTGGCATCTTCTTTGAAGTATGTCCAATTATCAAAATTGAAGAAGTCATCTCCCATTTCAACAATCTGACTCTTATCAAAGTCTTCATACATTTCGTTTGTCAGCGATTTTACCTGACGCAAGAAAGTACCCTTCTTATTGTTTGCACCCCAGACCATGTCGATTATAAGGTCGGTTGTACCGTCACCTACACCAACAAATTTGCCATCTTCATCAATCACACCAACATTTTCATTGGCTGTTGAGAGCTTCATTTCGTGTGGAACAAGCTTTCTTCCAAGCTTTGTTTCAAAGTAATTTACCTGAAGTTCGTTTACTTCACCAGTTTTTACCTTTACAAGTCCTGGTGTACCGTTAATCCAGATTGTTGGTGCATCGGAGAAGCTTCTCGGCGCTACCTCGTCATCAACATAGACCTCAACAGGGTATGTTTCGACTACATCCTTATTTCTTCCGCAAAGCACCTGCACCGTAAGCTCAGCTTTACCGAATTTCAACGCTTTAATAGAATTATCCGGCAGAACTTCTACAACATCTGGTGTATGATTATCAATGAATACTCTGTCCGGTGCAATTTCTGCCTTTACTTTTTTGCGGTTTGTCGCTTCAAATTCAATTTTGAACACTTCGCCAGTGTTGACATCATAAACCACAGGATCATAGCTTTGTACTTGCGGATTCACATCGTATGCTCCGTCGGAAGCAGCTGCAATTTTAAAGTCCTGAAATTCCTCTGGGAATTCGTCTAAATATTCGTTGGTAATACCTGCATTTTTAATTATGTCGAGTGCACCCTTATCCCAGTTCTCCATTTCTCCCTCAAGTATGTAGTGAGGTCCTATGGTGGTAATATCAGGCCTCGGCATATCCTCATCCTTCATACGGCTTCCATTTGCAAGATATTCTTCATACCACTTTGTAAAAGGTTCCTGCTTCTTATTGTGCACCGCGACTGAATCGGTAGATAAGTAGTTGTCCGTAACAATATTATATTTTCCCTGATTACTTGTTGTAATCTGACCGTAAGGCCAATACGGCTTTTTAGTATCAAATACATTATGTGAAATTTCTATCCACGAAGTACCCTCGTCAAGATAAATATTATTTACCGAGCATCCCATATCCTCCATATAGTTGTATGAAGTTCTGTTTCTGCCCTCAAGAGTATATGCGTCTCTCATATCTCCGTGAGTTGTACCCATATAATAGATACCTCCACCGTCCTCCATGTGGTATTTAATTCTGTTTGTTTTATGAATATAGTTATGCTCTATATGAGTATTAAGGTACAGGTTGCTTGGTTTTGCAGAAAATCCAAATGCTGCGTGTATTCCAGAATATGAGGTTCTGAAAATTTCGTTATGACTTACGTTTGAATATTGCAGATTTGTAACTGCCATTGCACCTGCCGATACAAATTCTACCGCAGTATCGTGCATATAATTGTTCGTAATCTGAATATCTGCTTTATAGTATCTCTTGTCAAGCGGGAATGTATCATTCTGCACAGGACGTTCTGATTGTCCAGTAATCTGTCCAGCCATCGGCATTCCTATCTGCATTGCATTTCCTGAAATATCGTAAAACTCATTGCCTGTAATATCTACGTGTTGTATTCCACCTAAAATTGCCAGTGCCATACCACCTATTTTCTTGAAGTTACAGCCCTCAAAATCGACATAAGCTACGTTTTCAAGCTTAACAGCAGCCGGAAGTATTCTGTTTTGTGAGCTCTGATATCCTCCTTGCAGCGGACCATATATCATTGCATCCTGCTGAAGTGCAAGACCACCGTGTTGCTGGAACATATTCCATACAGTTGTGTATGCAAAGTCTATATCCTTAAATGAAATATTATGAATAGGCTCATATTTATCGTCTGTTATTACTCCACTTCCTTCAATCAGGCTTTCTGACGTTGGAAGCGTTATTGAAGCTGTTGTAAGGTCCTCCCATTGTCTCGGCTTATAGTACAAATATCCGTCCTTACGGTTTATATACCACTCACCTTCTTCATCAATAAGTTCATAAGCATTTTCTATCCATAGATTCAAGTTAAGATAAATATTTGAATATCTTCCCGAATTAGGGAATTTATCATTGAATTTAATTTTTACATAATCTCCGTCTTCTTTTAAATCTCCCACAAAAATTCTATGGTTTGTATAGTATGTTCCGTTATGAACAAGCTCTGCATCCTCAATATTTGTAAGGTCTAAAAGCCATTTACTCGTTGTCATTGCCTGATATTCGCTATTCAAGTTTATGGTGTATCTTTCAAGCGGTCCGTCACTTTTAGCACGTACAGCCCTTACTCCGTTGACATACATCGAGCGTGTATTTACTGCACCTACCGATGCTCTGTAAATTCCTTTTTCTTCATCATATAAGCTCCAGTCAAGAACCTTAGAGTCAGAGCCTGCTATAATGGCATTTCCGCCGCCATAGCTTGTATAAATTACATTAAATCCGTTTGTTCCCGAATCTCCCGCATCAAGCTTCAAGGTTTTATCCAAAATATGAGTTCCTGACTTTAAGAATATATAAATATTCCCCTTCATATCATAATTAACATCCCTGACAGCTTTTTTCGCACGCTCTATTGTTTCAAAAGGTGCATTTTTAGTTCCGTCATTATCGTCATTTCCGCTATCCTGATCAACATAGAAATAGCGTCTTCCGGTAAGCTCTGCAATGTTCATCATTACCTGTGCTATTTCAGCTCGTGTAATTGTTTTATCTGCACGGAATGTCGAATCAGGGTATCCACTGATTACGCCGTATGCTGATGCTGTATTAATTTCATTCTTCCAAATCCCAAAAGTTTCTTCGTCGGTAAATACTTTGCTTTCATTTTCATTTTCATTTTCAAGCATTGTTGCCCTTATGTATGCTTCAATAATCCCACAAACTTCACCGCGCGTTATCGGTTTGTCAGGGAAAAACTGATTATTTGTAACAATTTTTTTTGGAATAAGACCAATATCTTTAGCAATGGCTATTATGTTTGAATACCATTTATCTGATGCAACATCAGAATATCCACTTTCTATGCCATCTCTTTTGATTTTGAGCATATTTACAAGCAAAGTTACAAATTCAGCCCTTGTCATATTTTTTTCCGGCTCATATGTTGTATCACTTGTGCCGTTTATGATTTCTT
>JAEIGA010010599.1_pt1 | contig 13979 bp, 9 predicted proteins | sample 9270691 | NCBI WGS metagenome assembly JAEIGA01 (sample SAMN17057246, study PRJNA624740) | gut metagenome | biome: biome; isolation source: fecal sample | host: Bos grunniens | place: China: Xizang | collected 2019 | reverse complement strand
TATTAGCGACACCTCTGCCCCACTTTTTGGGTTTATGCCATTAGTGCCGTAAGTATAGTTGAGAAAACCCACCTTGATACCTTTAATTGACTTAACGAAAGGCACAAGCGTGTCACGTTGCTGAGCGTTGTAGTAGGTACCTATATGGTCAACACCTAATGAATCTAACGCTGTCAGCGTGCGTCTTAACCCTTTATCCGAGCGGTCGAGACAATGGTTGTTGGCTGTCAGAAACATATCAAACCCTGCATCTTTCAATGCCTTTGCGTATGCGTCAGGAGCCGAAAAACATGGATAGCCACTATAATTTCTACCACCACCGAGAGGCACTTCCAAATTGCATACAGCATAGTCTGCCTCCATTATCGTCGGAGCAATGAGCGAAAAGCAATCAGAATAATCATAGAATTTTCCGTTTCCTTTTGATAATGCCTGGTCAAGTTGACCTTGATGTTGCATAGCATCACCGACAAACAATAATTCAGCCGATACAGGCTCTCCCGGAGAATCAACACCTACCAAAAACGATAATAACGAAAAACAAAGAGACAGCAAATTCATAAGTATATATTCCGGCAATAAGTTTATATTAGTCTAAAAGAAAAGACTCAATATGTGCCTTTCAGCTCATATCAAGTCTTTTACATAAATATTTTTCTTAGAAATTAAACACTTCGCCCTTACGAGCCAAAAGTGTATTCTTCATTAATGAACAAATTGTCATCGGACCTACGCCACCCGGCACAGGAGTAATAAATGAGCATTTTTCAGCCACATTTGCATAATCGACATCACCACAAAGACGATAGCCTGACGGACGAGATGCATCCGGAACTCGTGTTGTACCAACGTCAATCACTACTGCTCCCGGTTTAATCATATCTTCTTTCACAAATTCAGGACGTCCTAAAGCTGCAATAACAATATCTGCTTGCAAACAAATTTCTTTTAGATTTTTAGTTGATGAATGACACACAGTCACTGTGCAGTCACCCGGTTGAGCCTTTTGCATCAATAGCATAGCGATTGGTTTACCGACAATATTGCTTCTGCCAATAACCACTGCATGTTTGCCTTTTGTCTCTATACCATAACGATCAAGCAATTCGATGATACCTGATGGAGTGGCAGACTTGAAACAAGGCAAACCTATAGAAAGACGACCCACATTGATCGGTTGGAAACCATCGACATCCTTATGATAATCAATAGCCTCAATCACACGTTCCTCATTTATATGCTTAGGCAATGGCAACTGAACGATGAAGCCATCGACATTAGGGTCCTCATTAAGACGTTGGATTTCAGCAATCAATTGATCTTCGGTGATTGTATCATCAAAACGCAAAGTAGAACTTCCAAATCCACAATCTTCACAAGCTTTTACTTTATTGGCAACGTATGTTTCACTTCCACCATCATTGCCGACAAGGATTGCTGCCAAATGCGGAGGTCGTTGACCTGCTTCCACCATTGCTGCGACTTCTGCTGCTATTTCTTTTTTAATGTCTTGAGCAGTCTTTTTTCCATCAATTATTTGCATAGTGTATGATGTTTTTATTGATTAATATTTTTATCGACGTCTTCCTTGAGCCTTCATTTGCTTCATCATCTTCATCGGATTCTTCATAGTTGTAGCCATGTGCATCATCTTTCTGGTTTCTTCAAACTGTTTTATAAGACGATTGACTTCCACCACTGTAGTACCCGAACCACGAGCGATACGCTGACGACGGCTTCCGTTAATAATTTCAGGTCTGCGACGTTCATCCGGCGTCATAGAATTGATAATAGCTTCAATACCCTTAAACGCATTGTCATCTATATCAATATCTTTGATTGCCTTTCCTACTCCCGGAATCATTGAAGCCAACTCTTTCAAATTACCCATCTTCTTAATTTGTTGGATTTGCTTCAAGAAGTCTTCAAAATCAAATTTGTTTTTCTTTATCTTTTCTTGCAGACGTTCAGCTTCTTTTTGGTCGTAGATTTCTTGTGCACGTTTAGCGATTTCCACGATGTCACCCATACCAAGGATACGGCTCGCCATACCTTCAGGATTGAACTCTTGCAAGTCTTCGAGTTTTTCACCCGAACCGATATATTTAATAGGCTTATTGACTACCGTACGAATTGACAAAGCGGCACCACCACGAGTGTCACCATCAAGTTTAGTCAATACCACGCCGTCGAAGTCAAGACGATCGTTGAATTCTTTCGCTGTGTTGACAGCATCCTGACCGGTCATTGAGTCAACAACGAATAATGTCTCTTGAGGATTAATTGCCGCTTTTATAGCTGCGATTTCATCCATCATTTGCTCATCGACAGCAAGACGACCTGCTGTATCGACAATCACGAGGTCATAATGGTTTGTCTTGGCGTATGCAATCGCATTTTGTGCAATTTGTACAGGATTCTTGTTGTCCTCTTCCATATACACAGGCACACTGATGCTTTCACCGAGCACACGAAGCTGCTCAATCGCTGCAGGACGATAGACGTCACAAGCTACAAGCAACGGACGTTTTCCTTTTGATGATTTTAGCTTACGAGCCAATTTACCCGAGAAGGTAGTCTTACCCGAACCTTGAAGACCTGACATGAGGATAACAGCCGGATTTCCTGTAATATTAAGTGGCGCTTCTTGACCACCCATAAGAGAAGCCAACTCATCATGCACAATCTTCACCATCAATTGCTCAGGCTTCAATGCGTTAATTACATTTTGTCCTAAAGCTTTGGCTTTTACTGTATCTGTAAATTGTTTAGCGACTTTATAGTTGACATCGGCATCGAGCAATGCGCGACGAACATCTTTAAGTGTTTCGGCAACATTGATTTCGGTAATTTTGCCTTGACCTTTAAGGATTTTAAACGAGCGCTCCAGGCGCTCCGATAAATTTTCAAACATATATATTCGTTTCTATTATTTTAATTTATTGGTTTTTGTATCGGGAAAAATCACAGAAGGGCGAAATTCTTTTGCCTCTTCCGGTGTCATTTGAGCATACGCCATAATTATTACAATATCACCCGGCTGCACCTTTCTCGCTGCGGCACCATTAAGACATACAACGCCACTGCCACGCTCGCCTGATATTGTGTATGTATCAAAACGTTCGCCATTATTGTTATTCACAATATAGACACGCTCGCCTTCTAAAATGTTGGCAGCATCCAACAAATCTTGATCTATTGTAATACTTCCTATATAATTAAGATTCGCCTCGGTGACTGTCACACGATGAATCTTAGATTTCATCATCTCTATCAACATAGCAACTTTATTTGCGATAAGTTATATTATCAATAAGTCTGACTTCTCCACAATAAACTGTAATACAACCGACAATGTAATCAGAATCTTTCCAATCGGAAATATCCTCAAGAGTAATTCCATCTACGATTGAAAAATATTCCACTTCACACTCCGGAATTGCATTTATTCTTTCCACCACTGTGTCGTGAGTTGCCTGCACCGAATGTTGCATCGAATATTCAAGACTGTACTTTAATGCTTCATATATGCCCGGAGCGACAGCACGCTGATTAGCCGAAAGTCGTACATTGCGACTTGACATTGCCAATCCGTCCTCTTCTCGTTTTATCGGACAAGATACGATATCAATGTCAATACCCTCTGTTTTAGCCATTCTTCTTATTACAGCTATCTGTTGAAAATCTTTTTCTCCAAAATAGGCATGCGTCGGCTCAACCATTCTGAATAGTTTGCTTACGATTTGTGCCACTCCTTGAAAATGTCCCGGACGGAACTTTCCCTCCATTACTTCCGCTACATTTCCCAAGTCGAAAACATGAATTTCCTTATCTGCTTCCTCAGGAGGATATATCTCCTCTACACTTGGCGCAAATGCTGCTGTGACTCCTGCTGACTCCAACAAATCGAAATCTGCTTGTTCATTTCGAGGGTATGTCGCAAGATCATTGGGATTATTGAATTGAGTCGGGTTGACAAAAACGCTGACGATAGTCGATTGGTTATCCTTAACAGCGCGTTCAACTAAAGAAATATGCCCTGCATGCAAAGCACCCATAGTAGGCACAAGTCCTATCGTTTTGCCCTCATTTTTCAATGCAAGAACAAACTCTTTAAGGTCCTTTACTGTTCGTAAAACTTTCATTTTAATAATTTGTAATAACATCTATCGGTAGAACAATGTTGCTACCCATTGACAATTCCATATTTAATCTGCAAAATTAATCAATTATTTGCCAATTTATCAAATAATTCATCAAAAAATACTATTCAATTCTTAAAGTAATTTAAAAATAGCGGTTAGACCATTATTTATACCACAAAATTCAAGTTTTTTTCGTAACTTTGCACAATATTGCGCTTGCAATATTTAATTTAAAATAAGATATGGCAGACAAACGAATTTTATATGTCTCACAAGAGGTAAAACCATACCTTCCTGAGACTCCGGAATCACTTATAGGAAATAAACTTCCACAAAGTATCCAAGACAAAAAATACGAAGTTCGCATCTTTATGCCTAAATATGGGGGCATAAACGAGCGCAGAAATCAGCTCCATGAAGTTATCCGACTCAGTGGTATGAATATTATTATTGACGACACTGACCACCCTTTGATTATAAAAGTTGCGTCTCTTCAACCATCTCGAATCCAAGTTTACTTCATTGACAGCGATGATTATTTCCAAAAAAGCAAAAACGACATTGATGACTTTGGAAGCAACCGCACAGATAATGACGAAAGAGCCATTTTCTTTGCTCGTGGAACCATGGAAACTGTCAAAAAGTCAAGTTGGAAGCCATCTATCGTTCATTGTAGCGGTTGGATTTCTATGCTGACCCCGTTATATCTTAAGAAAATGTATAGCGAAGACCCTTGCTTCCGCGATGCTAAAATTGTATATACCGTATTCCCGGGAACATTTGAAGGAAAACTCGATTCAAGACTAATCGAAAAACTTAAAATGGATAATATTGATGACTCATTCCTTCAAAATGTTGACATCGAAAATCTCGACATTAACGCAATGCACAAAATCGCTATTGAATATAGTGATGCCGTAGTTTTTGGAACAGAGAATGTCGATCCGGAATTAATCGAATTTGTTGAAGCCAAAGGATTGCCATATCTAACCCACGAAAAGGCTTCAGAGGGCATTGACGCATACAACGAAATCTACAATTCTTTGATTGAAGATGAAAATTAAACGACTTTTGTATATTCTTCCGGCATGTTGCCTTTCACTACTTTCTTGTGAAAGCGACTATATCCCGGGCGACTCACTCATCCGAGGAGAGGTCGCTATCGATATAGACTCTACATTTGTAGTGACTGGTCATTCTATATACAATCCACAAATCAAGACTAAATCAATGACTCAGCTAATCGGCAATTTATCGATTCCGGAATATGGTGATTTGTCTTGCTCATTTGTGACTCAATTTATGCCGGCAGAATCGCTAAACATACCCGATAGCATTCCTTTGGAGGATATTAAATCCATGAGATTGCGTTTCCGTTTTGCCAATATGTCTTTTACCGGAGACTCATTAGCACCACAACAATTGAAGATTTATCGTTTGACAAAGCAATTGCCTAACGATATAATGAACGATTTTGACCCTACGGGCTACTACAATCCAAACTCTCCATTAGGCGTCAAGAGCTATACAGCGTCTCACTTGGGTATGGCTGATAAGGTATATAAAGGACAATACTATGGCGACAGTTTCAGCCCGACTTGGGAACGCGCTATTTGGGTTGATCTCCCAAAAGAATTTGCATTGAATGTTGTCAAAGAGTATCGAGATAACCCTTCCACATTCCAAACCCCTTCATCATTTTCCGAATATTTTCATGGAATATATGTCGAGCCTTACTTTGGAAATGGTTTGGTCGTTGACATCACAAATACAGAAGTAATCACATATTATAATTACACTCGCAAGGTTACAGTCTTAGAAAACAATCAATCTATCACAAAAGATTCTGTAATGACAGACTCTGTCACATTGTTTTGCGTATCGCCTGAAATCATTTCAAGCAACAACATCAAATACAATGTTTCAGACAATATAAAAAACAAAATTAACGAAGGTCAAGCCATAGTATCTGCACCTGCAGGATATAACGTAGAAATATCTTTCCCTACAGAAGAAATTATTGACAAGTATGTTTTATCTAATGCAAACATGTCGGTAGTCAATAATTTGACTATTTCTATCCCTGTAGAAAACATCAAAAACAACTATGGTCTTACCCCTCCCCCATATCTTTTGATGGTCAAATCTTCAGAAGTCGATAAATTCTTTGCAGAGAATATAATCCCTGATGGCAAATCATCTTTCTGGGCATCATACGATGAATCTTCACAGTCTTATAATTTCACTTCAATGCGAGATTATATTATTCAAGCCATAAAGGAAAGAAATGAAAAGGAAGATTCTAAAAATGAAGAATCAGAAGATAATAAATTCACAATCATCCCGGTGCAAATTACCACTGATACTCAAGGCACATACGAGACAACAACTATTGTAACAAAGTGCACGCCTTTCATTTCACGTCCGGTAATGGGAAGATTAGTTTTGGATAAAGCAAAGGTTAAATTTACTTACTCAAAACAAAACCAACGCAAATAAGAATTTAAAAACCTGCAATATTCCTAAGAAGCTATATCATTGAGATATAGCTTCTTAGTTTTTTATCGTACAGCAATAAACTCAAACGCAATTTTTGCCTATTGCAGTCAAGCATAAATCAATTTTACATACCCTTTTCGATTACTAATACGCACCCATTTAATTCTATGCGTATAGGTATAGGTCTAATACCGGCTCATTACAGTCCTATAATTTTTTGAATACAAAAAAGGCTGAGCCAAAAACAGCATTTTGACTCAGCCCCTTACATCTTATTTCATTGCAGACCTATTATCTGCCTGAATGATTAATCATATTTATCAATGAGTCGTTGAAGCTTGTTTCACTCATCAATTGCTCAACTGTTATATGCATACGATATTTCCAATAATGACGACTTATCGCAGGGATATTTATTAACTCTTCATTTGGATTCTTACGACGAAGACTGCCATCGATAGATAACCAATCTTGTAGTGGCAAAACACATAGCATTGCCGGAGAATTCAAATGCAAGTCAAGAATCTTGCTACAAATCCATGGTTCAGCAAAATATGGAGCTTCACCACCCTCATGCAACACATTGTTATAGAATCGCTGAGACATCGCTTTGTCGCTTTCCCACCATGCACGAATGCCCGGCATGTCGTGAGTAGATGTTGTACAAACAGAGTAATAAGGATATGACCATGTATTACCGAATTCAACTTTTGGATCTTTCGGCATACGCTGAATTTCCAATGCCAATATTTGAAGTTCATCCATTACTGCCGGCACACAATCAGGAATCATACCCAAATCCTCAGCACATGTCAACATCGAATTAGAATCAAGCAAAGGAGGAAGCTTCCACATCGCTTTTCCATACCAGAATTCATTATGACGACGATAGAAGAAATCATTATACAATCTATCATAGCACCATTTTTCATATTCTGAAAGTGCGCGATAGCTGTATGTGTGCTGGCCGGAAATACGTGGATGATATTTACCCTTTTCTGTGGCATCTTCTATGAACAATACATCATCAAGCAATCCCAATAATGCATTCTCCAATCTGTCATTCTTATCATTTTTCTCTTCTTTAACGAAGTATTCCACTACTTTCTTCTGAGTATCGACAAATTCTTTGAGTTCATATCTGCCATAACCCAAATCATTCAAGAAACGCTCTTTTGCTTCAGCAGTAAATTCACCAAAGAAATCTGTCAGTAGCCACTCCATTATAAACGGACGAGCTTGAACTTCAGGATTAATCCAGAAATCATAGTTATTTCGCAATTCCTCTACACTATATGGCATCGCAGGATTGAACGTTCCCAATAAGCCATGCACTGCATTCATTGGAATTTGCCATATACGGAAGAATCCTAAAACGTTGTCAATACGATAAGCATCGAAATACTCTGCCATTTTACGGAAACGAGCTTTCCACCATGCAAAACCATCTTTAGCCATCTCTTCCCAATTATAAGTCGGGAATCCCCAATTTTGACCAAGAATAGAGAAATCATCCGGTGGAGCACCCGCCTGACAATCCATATAGAAAAGGTGAGGATATTGCCAAGCATCAGCACTTGTGCGACTGATACCGATAGGTATATCGCCTTTCAACACCACACCTTGCTGATGAGCATAGTTGCGAACGTCCTTTAATTGTTTATCCAAATGATATTGAACAAAATATACAAATCTTATTTCCTTATCATTTTCTGCACAAAGTCTATCCACCTTTTCTTGGTTATAGACTGAATATTCACCCCATTTATCCATTTCAGGAGTGCCATTCATGTCTCTCAAAAGACAGAATGCGGCATACGGTTTGAGCCAGTATTCATTCTCTGATACAAAAGTTTTATATGCCTTTTCTCTTTGCACTGATGCTGCCTTTTCAACAAAGATTTCACGCAAAAATTCTTTCTTGCCGTTATTGACTCTTTCGTAATCGACATCTGCAAGTTGATTTAGCTCGCGTCCAAGATTATCATAATATTCTTGACGTTCTTTGTTTTTAAGTTTACCGACTGCCGACAAACGAATATACATAGGATGCAAAGCAAACGTCGAATTTGCATTGTAAGGGTATGAGTCGGTCCATGTACCGGTCATAGTCGTGTCATTGATTGGCAATAACTGCAACACCTTTTGACCTGTCATTTTACACCAATCCACCATCTTCTTCAAGTCTATGAAATCTCCGACACCGAAGTCTTCTTCCGTACGCACAGAGAATGTCGGGATTGCTGTACCGGCACATTTCCATGGCTGAAGAGGATTGACAAATCTCATTCCGCTAACGACTACATATTCATATCCCTTATAAGGAGCTAATTCAAGACGTCGATTGTTACACATTTCCCATGCAACAACTTCTGATGTATCCTTTTTGAGAATAACAAATTTATACTCAAACGCATCTTTAAGCAAATTAATATCTATATTGGCTTCCCATTCAGGGAAATTAGCATCGTTCATGCGTATTGCCTGCTTAACATCCCAATTGCCCAACGCATCACCTTCGCCTGCAAGCGCCAGAATTTCGTCCGGCTGTATCATTGGTGCAGCAACTCTTATATTGAGCACACCTTTTTCTGCACTCAAAGCCTGATCCTTACATGAGCGATAAAGCATTCCATCGACAAATGCTGACGAATAGTATGGTTTATCCTTAGGCATATCTTGCCAACGGTCGTTGACAACCGACAATTTGACACCCTTACCAATACGATACTGATGAGGAGCACCCCATTCAAAACGCCATGCGGCATTTTCAGGTTTTACGATGTAATAGTAGTTAAAATCTTTTGTTTTAGCTGAAATCTCAACATCTATTGACCAATTTTCTGCTCCGACAAGTCGCATCGGAAGAGCCTTTTGCTGATCTCCACCTCCGAGTTCCGGAATATCACCACAGATGTAGAGACTTTCGCCCCAATTTGTGCGATAATCGATATTAAATGTTATTCTCATAATATATGTCTTATTAAGAATTTATTTAGTACTTTATTATTTATTTCTACGCCGTAAAATTACACAAAAAAAGCCATAGAGCGAAATATACTCTATGACTTTTTTTACTTTTATGTTATGTTTTACAACATATTATTAAAAAATCGGCTGTTTTATCCGCATCTTGAAGTACCACATGACTTACAAATCAAGCAACCTTCTTGATAAATAAGCGACTCAGCTCCACAATGAGGACATTTTTGTCCGCTTGCCTCTGCTCCATTTGGAACATATTTTTTCAATGCACGTTCGACACCGTTCTTCCATGTATTGATGTAGTCGGAGTCAAGTTCAAGCGCTCCTACAAGTTTGAGGACTTGATCGATTGGCATACCATAACGCAATACGCCAGAAATCAATTTCGCATAGTTCCAGAATTCCGGATTGAATTTATCGCTAAGACCTTCGATTGTCGTTTTATAGCCACGCTTATTGACAAATTGGAAGTCATAACGCTTATTGCCGTTTTCGTCAACTGCTTTGATGATTTTACCACGATTGACACTCTTAGGGCAGAAGATACCATCTTCATCATCAGCCAATCCGGTAAAGATTTCATACGGTTTTTCATCAATCAATCCGACAAATGCAATCCATTTTTCTTTATTGTTTTGGAATCTCACAACATCTGCTTCAAGTTCAACCGGACGCTTAGCGACATGCTCCGGAGTATGAATATATTGCTCTTTGACTTTTGGTTCTTTCTTGATTGACTCAAGGACATTGTTTCTTGAGCCATCGCGATAGACTGTACATCCTTTGCATCCTGCTTTCCATGCTTCTACATACAAATTGCCGACCAATTCTTCAGAAACATCGCTTGGAAGATTGATTGTCACGCTGATTGAATGGTCAACCCACTTTTGCACACAGCCTTGCATACGCACTTTTTCCATCCAATCGACATCGTTACTTGTTGCCTTGTAATATGGAGAAAGTTTTACAAGCTCTTCGATTTCCTCTGCGCTCATATTTTTCTTCACCTCAAGACCTTTCACTCTCATCCATTCGAGGAACTTATGGTGGTAAACAATGTATTCTTCAAATGCGTCGCCCACTTCATCAACAAAATCGACAGTAACATCTGTATCGTTTGGATTTACTTTACGACGACGTTTATAGACAGGAAGGAACACCGGTTCAATGCCTGATGTAGTCTGAGTCATCAATGATGTCGTTCCGGTAGGAGCAATTGTAAGACACGCAATATTACGACGACCGACTTTACACATTCTTTCATATAATGCAGGGTCAGACTCTCTCAAGCGATTGATATACGGATTGTTCTTTTCTCTTTCTGCATCATAAATTTCAAAAGCACCACGTTCTTCAGCCATATCGACAGATGCTGAATAGTAAGCCAAAGCAAGTTGTCTATGCACTTCTGTAGAGAAAGCAGTAGCCTCCTGTGTACCATAACGATAACCCAAAGCAGCAAGCATATCGCCTTCACCTGTTGTGCCACAACCTGTACGACGGCCCTTCAATGTCTTGTTGCGAATCTTTTCCCAAAGGTGCAATTCAGTCATTCTTACTTCATCTGTCTCTGGGTCTGTTGCTATTTTTTCGATTATCATCTCAATCTTTTCCATTTCAAGATCGATGATGTCGTCCATTATGCGTTGTGCTTTTCCGACATGCTTGCGGAACAATTCAAAATCAAACTCCGCATTGTCTGTAAATGGATTTTTAACGTAGCTGTATAAATTGATTGCTACAAGACGACAACTATCGTATGGGCACAATGGGATTTCGCCACATGGGTTGGTCGAAACTGTCTCAAAACCTAAGTCGGCATAACAATCAGGCACTGACTCGCGTTGAATTGTATCCCAGAACAATACGCCTGGTTCGGCACTCTTCCATGCATTATGAACAATTTTAGTCCACAACTCTTTTGCATCTATCTCTTTTGTATAAGTTGGGGTTTGAGATTTGATCGGATATGCTTGAAGATAAGGAGTGCCTGTTGTCGCAGCTTGCATAAAAGCGTCGTCAATTCTTACCGACACATTTGCTCCGGTCACTTTGCCTTCAGTCATCTTAGCATCAATAAACGCTTCCGAATCCGGATGCTTAATGCTGACAGAAAGCATCAACGCTCCACGACGTCCATCTTGAGCAACTTCACGCGTACTGTTGCTGTAACGCTCCATAAATGGCACAAGACCGGTAGATGTCAAAGCAGAATTTTTCACCGGGCTACCTTTTGGTCGGATATGAGAAAGGTCGTGACCTACACCACCTCTACGTTTCATCAATTGGACTTGCTCTTCATCAATTTTTATAATACCTCCGTATGAGTCCGGTTGACCATCAAGACCGATAACAAAACAATTTGAAAGCGAACCGACTTGATAGTTGTTTCCAATTCCTGCCATAGGACTGCCTTGAGGAACAATATAACGGAAGTTGCGTAAAAGTTCAAACACTTCATCCTCACTCATCGGATTAGGATACTTGTTTTCTATTTTTGCAATTTCCTTTGCAATACGACGGTGCATATCATCCGGCGTTTGCTCAAAAAGATTGCCGTATGAATCCTTAAGAGCGTATTTGCTTGCCCACACTCTGGCTGCAAGTTCGTCTCCATTAAAATACTCTAATGAAGCCTTAAACACCTCATCATAAGAATAAATCTTTTGTTGATTTTCCATTTTGTTTTGTATATTTTTAATATTAATCTATTTCGTTTTTGGAGTCTTAAAATTTTTCGAGCGCAAAGTTACAACAAGTTTTTAATCCCACAAAAAATATCACCACAATTTTATCATCAAAAGACAAGTTTTCCAAAACTTTCTCTATAATCATTGATAATCAAGCACTTACATTTTTGAAAAATTCAAAAAGTTTTCCAAAAAGAAATTTCATAACATTTGCATATCTGATTTTTATTTATTAACTTTGCACACGACATATATGAATTAAATATGGAAAACAATTATTTCAGCCAACGCAGAACAGTGCGTTCATACTCAGAAAAGCCAATCTCAGAAGAGACTCTCAAAAGCATAATTGAGCAAGCAATGCGTGCCCCTACGACAGGCAACATGCAGCTATACAGTGTAGTTGTCACACGCGACGAAGAGATGAAAAAGCGTCTTGCCCCGACTCACTTCAATCAGCCGACAGTGATGGGATGTCAAATGATGCTGACCATCTGTGCCGACTTCAATCGATTTGTCAGATGGTGTGAAGTCAGCAATGCAACGCCGGGATATGACAATTTCCAATCATTCATTTCAGCTACCCTTGATGCCACAATGTTTGCTCAGCAAATCGTCACTATCGCAGAAATGCAAGGAATAGGCACATGCTACCTCGGGACCGTTACATACAACGCTCCACAAATAGCTGAAATACTTAATTTGCCAAAACGTGTTATTCCAATCGCTTGCATCACTATGGGATATCCTAATAATGACACTACCCAATGCGAACGTTTGCCACTGGAAGCCATATTCCATAGCGAGACATACCATGAATGCTCCGATGAAGAAATCAAAGAGCTTTACAGAGCTAAAGATGATTTTGAGCCAAACCAAAAGTTCATCAAAGAAAACAACAAGCAAACTCTTGCTCAAGTATTCACCGATGTGCGCTACACAAAGCAAGCCAACGAGACATTCTCAAAAATTTTCTTGGATTTCATCATACAGCAAGGTTTTACGATGCCTGATTAATCCAATAGATTAAGATCTCTTCACATTATTATATATTGCGGGTGTTGCGATATTCTTTCGGCGACACCCCAATATTTTTTTTGAAATATTTTCCAAAAAACGATTGAGACGGGAAATTAAGTTCATCTGCAATTTGTTGTATAGTCATATTTGACGACTTAAGCATTACTTTTGCCTCCAATATAACATATCTTTCAATCCATTCCACAGCTGTAAATCCCGTCTGACTTTTAACAGTTCTTGACAGGTGTTTTGGTGTGATTGATAATTCATTGGCATAAAAATCCAAGAATCGTTCTTCCTTAAAATTTTTCTGCACAAGAGATATAAACTGATCGGAGATACGCCCCTTCGATGAAAAATCACCCAAACTATCGTACGGAAACATTTTACAAACATAGCGATAGAAAAATGCCACAAAAGAAAATATCATTGATTGGTAGGCATACACCGAGTCCTCTGTCTTTACCAATTTACCGATGTCGTCATAAAACAAATTCAATACACCTGTATCTTCCTGCTTTAGTTGAAGCATTGGCGTTCTACTAAGATATGAGAATATTGACGCACTGTTTATAAACGTAAAGATACTATCAACCATGCGCTTTGACATAACCATAAAGCATGCTTCAAAATCCGGACT
>JAEIGA010010598.1_pt1 | contig 13980 bp, 6 predicted proteins | sample 9270691 | NCBI WGS metagenome assembly JAEIGA01 (sample SAMN17057246, study PRJNA624740) | gut metagenome | biome: biome; isolation source: fecal sample | host: Bos grunniens | place: China: Xizang | collected 2019 | reverse complement strand
GCAATCTCTTTTAAATGATTAATTTGGTCATCATTATCTTGCCAGTCAATACCAAAATAAATACCTATCTGTTTCATTAGATCGGTAAATTCTTCTTCGGTAGATCCTATCTCTTTTGCAAACTCAGCCCAGTTGACATTATCTAGATCGATATCAAGCTCGCCATTTTCATAAGACCATTTTACACCATATTTTTTTAATGCTTCATCTTGGCCTTCAACATACTCTATAAAGTTTTCTATGCTTTCAAAGGTATACTCACCATCATCATTTCTATCATACCAATCTTCTCTAACTCTAACAAATTTTGCCAGCGCATCAGCATTTTCATTAATTGTCTTTGAAGAGTCGTATGTAAATCCATACTGTGTTGCAATATCCCATAATCTTGATTCGCTACCAATTTCGCCTTTTGCCAGATGTTCTTTCATTGCATTTATGGCTTCTGCACGAGTCATGTAGCCTGTATCTTCTTCTTGTAACGCTAAATCAAGATTATTTTTTGCTCTTGCAGCTCTATCTATTTCGTCTGCTAAGGTGCCAAACTCTCTACCTAACTCTTGCACTACATTATCTGGCATTGACTCTAATGACTGAATTAACGAATCAATACCTTGGGTAGACCTACCTGTTTCTTCAAGTCTATCCCTTAAGTCTTTTAAGTCTCTAATTAATTCTTTAGGAGAGTTTTTAATCGCCTGCACTAAGTTTGTAGATAATCCTTCAAAACTACCAGATGTAATATCTACACCTTCTGCTAGCTCAGGGAATGTTTTAACTAACTCAGCAAAATCTGCAATCTCGAATGTTCCTGTATTAAGTTTGTTTAAGGCTTCTTCATATGTAGCTATAGCAGTATGAATAGCTGAAACATCATCTGCATATGATGACATCTTGAAATCTTCAGTTGCTGATAGTTTAGCCTCTTTTATTTTAATTATAAGGTCGTCCCAAGAATTTATTGTATGCGGATCTACTTCTAATGACCCAGCAATTTTAAAATCATCAAGGTTAAGGCTTTTAATTTTTGCCTCTACACCCACACCTTTGTTAAGTTCGTCTTTTAGTCTATCAGATAACAGTGATTTTATATGATTATATTGTGTATCTAGGTGCTTTTCATCAACACCTAGGCTTAGTTTGATTTCAGACAGCATGTCTTTATCAACTATACCTTCAAGTCTACCGAATATATTACTTAACGCATCTTCGTAATCATCATAGCTGATTTTACTTTCATCCAAGTTAAGCTGAAGTTCAGAAAGCTCAGTCATAGCTGATCGTACATCGGGGTTGTGGAAAGTGTCAACTATTTTTGATTTGATATCTGCATATAATGTATCAGCGCTGTCAAATTTTGCAAAATAACTCGCATCTAAACCAGATATAATTTGCTTAATGATTCCTTGGGATTTTTCACCAAGATGTGAATAGTCTGTATCTTCACCTAAATATGCGTCTAGTAATGTTTTAATCTTACTAGTTTCTGCATTTATTTTATTTTTTGTTGTGCTAATAAATGACACAACTTTACCAGCCGCCACCTGGGCAGTTCTCCAATCTTTCGATGTTAGGTCTGCCACACTGGTTCCTATGTTACTTAATGTTGTTTCGATTGCAGCAGAACTGCCGTTCATCTGATTTTCATTTACATACTGCTTTAAACTCTCTGGCCTGTCAGAAAATTCCAACAACTTAGTTGCTATAATTTCCTGAGTTTTAAGAGATGTGTTGTTAGCAAAATCTGCCAAAGAAATAGCACTGTCATCGTATGTTTCTTTAAAGCTAACAAAGATATCTTTACTTGATTCCAAAGCAGCTTGTCTTGCAGCTTGGGCTGCGCTTTTGTATGCATCTGTTAAACCTTCAGTATTACCTTTTAGATTTAAAATTGCATTACCTTGTTCGTCAAAGCCTTGTACAAGAGTAGGATACATATCTGCAATTTCATTACATGTTTCTAGATATCTCTGATACTGTTCGTCAGTTAAGCTAATATTTTCATTTGTTGTAAAATCTACACCATGTGATAGCTCGTCGTATGCATCTGACAACTCGTCTAGTGTTTTCTTTTGATCTCTTAGTTTTTTTGAAGCATCTTCGTAAACCTCAACGGCTTCGTTTGCTCTTTTAACCATATCATCGTATGCATTAGATAGTTTATGTACCACAGAAATCAATGCTGTAAATGCCATTGCAATACCAAAGCTTAATGCAGTATTTAGCAGATTTTGTGCAAGGGCAGCACCTTTTGCAGCCATAGCACTGTCTTTCATAGATTGCTCAGCTTTTTTTTGTGAACCCGCAAATACAGTGGTTCCCGCGCTGGTTGATTTTTGTGTTTCTTTTAATGATTTTAATTCTTGTTCGTATTTGATAACTGACTCTGCTCTTTGGTTGACAACATCGCTATTAACCGTACCAATAGGGGCGGTAAGTGCATCGTGGTATGCTTTTTTGGCATTGTTTAGCTTTTGAGTAACATTATCAATATCTTTTTGTACTTTTGTTGTGTCAATGCCTAAATCAACTTTACCTTTTTTGCCACCAAACCAATTTGAAATCATGCCAGTTAGGCCATCTTTGCCGACGTTAAGACCATTTTTTGTAAAATTAATACCAAGTAAAGCCCCGATATCAAATGTTTTCTTTGATGAAAACTGTAAGTACATTAAAACACCAGCTATGGCTGTTTCAAGACCACCAACGGTGTCTATGACTTTTAGTATTGTGTTTGCAAGATCAAGGAAGAATTTTACTGCTTCTGAATCTACAGCATTCGCCCATAAAGTTTGATATGAATTTTTTAATATTGCAAGTTTACCATCGATACTATCAAGGTATGCTTCATTTTCGTGCGCCGCACTACCTGCTGAGTCCATTGCTGATTCGTAAGCGCCTTTTAAATCTTCTACGTTATCTAGCATAGCTGCTAATACGTTAGCTCTGTTTTTACCAGCCATAAGTTCTAAAAGACCAGCTTGATTCATATCTGATAAATCTTCCCAAACTTCAGCTATTTCTAGTATAATCTGATAAGTACTTTTATAAGCACCGTCATCTCCAATAATATCAACGCCAGACGCTGCTTTAATTTTTTCTTGCATCTTACTGATGCCTTCTACCATTCCATCAGTATCTTCACCAAGTTCTTCAAGTTCTTCTAATGAAGTTCCACGTAAACGTAGAGAAATTGTACGTAGCGCATTACCAATCTGTGCTGGGTCCTGCACTACTTTGTTGGCTGCTGCAATCATGGCTGATGCCTGTTCCATGCTATTGCCACCTTCCATTAGGGCACTAGCAGAAGTTTGTAATGCTGTAGCAATGCCGTCTGATGATACGGCGTAGTTGTTACCCACTTCATTTAAAATGTCAATTACATTACTACTTTCTTTTGCAGCATAACCAAATCCCTGCATGGTAGAAATCATTGCTTCGGTTGCTGAAGCTGCATCTTCGAATTCAGATACGTTTAATAACACTGCTGTATTTTCGGCAAGTTTTGCACTTTCTTCCATGCTATATCCTAGTCTTGCCCAATCAGCAGCCATATTGGTTAAATCTTTAGTTGTACCTCCAACAACACTAGCTGTTTGAGACATAGTTCCTAAAAACTCTTTATACTCATCAGATGTTGCCGCAGTAACTTTTTTAAGTTCTGTTAAAGCAGTATCAATATCTTTTACATATGTCATTCCAATTCTAAATTGCTGGAATACTTCTTCTACACCCATAGAAGAAATTGCATATACCCAATATGATTTAACTTTACTTGCAACATGTTGCATTGCTAGAGAGAATTTACTATAATATTTTTCGGTCGCACCTTCAGTTGCAATAATCTGTGTTCCTAATTTGTTAAATTCGGCAGTTATGTTTCTCATTGTGCCATCGCCCTGATTTACTGTCAGGAACATTTTAGAACAATCTTTAGTGAATTTTTGTGTTACGACATCTGTTTTGTACACTTCGTCAGCAAAAGATTGTAAAGCTCTTTGTCTATCAGGAGCAGTACCCATAACACCGCTATCTACATTTTTAACAACCGAACCTTCTTTATGCAGTTTTGCAGCATCAATAAGCATCGCTTCAAGCTCTTTGTGAGCCTTGCTTACTGATTTTTGCAATATGTCAAAATTTGCTTTTTGTTCGACAGTTAGTTTACCATCTGACTGCGCAAATTTATTACGCATAGCAATCAATTCTTGATATGACTGCTTGTATTTGTTTAGTTTTGCCTGGAACTCTTCACTTGCACCTACATTAAGTGTTTGTGATTGAGCTCCTATGTCAGACATTAATTGTCCATATTTTCCTTGTTCTGCAATTACCTTGTTTGCACCATATGTTCTTCCAGAACTCTTGGTGTCTAATAAGTTATTTATTGCTTTATAGTCACGAATTCTTTGTTCAAGCTGTAAAAGAGCAGCATTAACTTTTGATAAACTCGCGGCCTCGCCATTTTTAACAGCCGTTTCGTATTTTTCAATTTGACGAGTTACTTCATTGTAAGCATCAGCGACTTTTTGTTGATCGCTTGTAATGTCAGTAGAAGCAACATCAAAATCCAAACCTTTTAATGCTGAGTTTTGTGCATTTGTTAAACCCGCAACTTTTTGTTTTGCTAATACTTTTTTAGTGCCTTCAAGCCTATCAAACCACTTGCTTAACCCTTCTGGGCTGTCTATCTTCTCCAGCGAAGCATCTAAATTTTCCACACGATTACGTAAAGCGTCACTCGCATAATCTGCATCTTTAAGTTCCTTTTGTAGTGACTCTAACTCCTTACGTGCCCTGTCAAGTCCTGGAATTGATGTTTCCTGAGATTTTGCGGCATTTTCGGCACCTTTTGCAGCCAGCTCTGTTTGATTTAAAGAGTTTGCTAGTTTTGACTGCATATCAACAGAACGCATTACAACATTATTAGAGCTGTCTATTTGTGCCACAAAACCCTTCCATACACCTTCGGTGGTTTTCATCGCACCTTGTACTTCTATCAGTTCACCTTCTACAACTTTCATTTTAGAAACTTCAAACTGAGTATCAGAATCAAAAACAGTACCTGTTACGCTAACTAGCTCGTTATAGTTATTAGCAATTCGCTTACCTGCCTCTGATGTTTCAAGTTTTTTCTTATCTGTTGCAATCTCATTTGCTTTAGTTTTTAATGAGTCTACAACAGCCTTTAATGAAGTTGTAAGATTGCTTAATTCAGAATCATCTCTTACAGCAGCCAGAATGTTATTTAAAATACTGTTTGTTGTAGTTAATGTTGCTTCAAGCGCATAATCCGATGTTGGATGAGCAGTATCTGTTGTATCCAGCTTTTTATCTGCGTTTGAAATTTTATTTTCTTCACCATCTAAGCGTATAGCATCTGTTAATACTTTTACTGCGTCAGTTAATGTTTGTAGAGGTCCAATAATTTCATTTAATGTCTCATTTTTATTATTACTTTCATCCACATCCACTTTCACCATTCTCTGCTCAATACCAACTATTACTGAACTCATACCAGCTAGTAATTTATGAATAGTTGTAAGTGAGCCTAAAATCTGAGCAGTTTTAGCATCATCAGCGGCACTTGTCTCTTTTTCATCAGCATTTGTGCCTAAGCTTAATTTTTTTGTAATATTACTTAACTCTGCAGTAAATGTTTTTAAAGTACCAGTCAATGCATCATCTGCGCCATTATCTGCCTTATCTGCACGAAGCACACTTAAAATATTAGTTAGTGTGGTATTTACAACATCTACAGTTGAATCTAATGCGTATTTTGCCTTCTCATCCTGAGGAGAGTTGTCTTTTGATGTTTTGATTACAGTAATTAACTCTGAAATTGCAGTTTTTAATGCGTCTATGTTATCGTTCAGTGCATTGCTTGCTTTGTTGTCGTCCCTAGAGTCATCATCTGTATCCTTAGCCTGGAGTGGAGTAGAGGTGTTTTTATGTGAATCCTCATCGATGTTTGCGATTTGTTTTTTTGTGCTTAACTGCTCGTCTAGTGATACATTTGTTTTTTCTACTGTTTTGTTGTGCTCGACTTCTGATGCTACGATGTCGTCCATGATATTGTCTGTTTGTTTTAGTTTGTCTGCTTGTTCTTGCACAGCAGTTAGAATCTTTAATTCATTTTCTGCTCTCTCTATAGTGCTACTAAAATCTGCACGAGGATATTTCTCTTGATCTTGTTTGTATTTTTCAATATCATCTTGTCTTTTTTGTATTGCCTCAGAAAAATCCAGTTTATTAATATCTACTATGTTTTTTGCAACGTCTAGAAGTGACTTAATATTTTTTAACTCACTTTCATCTTCCATTAACCCCAGAGCATCATTATACTGATGTCCTGAATACCCAAAGACATCAGCAACCATATCTTTAAGTTTTTTAGGTTTTCCTGTATTTTCGTCTCTTATACCGTATTTTCCGCTATAAAAAGCGTCGGTTATATCATAAAAACCCACTCGAGGATCTGTAACACCCAAATCTCTTAAAAATGACGCCTCAACCCATTGTTTTAACTCAAGTTTATTTTTTGCACCAGAGCCTTTAACCCCGCCAGCTTTTGCTGATTCTGTTTCAATAATCGCCTCAGCCTTACGCTGTAGTGCAATATATTCTTTAACTTCGTCATTTGTAAGTTCATGTTTGAGACGTAACTCGCCCAATCTATCATTAATACGAGAATACTCTTTTGCAATCCTAACATAATCTTCCTGTTCGCCACCCCAGTTTTTATACAAATCTTGAGTACTGGCCATCTTAGATATCTCAGATACGGTGTCTTTAACTGGCTGAAGATTGCCTTCTATCTCTTTTGCCCTTTTTTCTAATGATGGTAATATGTTTTCATCTTCTAACGACATTTGAAATAGCTTAGCACTTTTAATATCATCTGTGTCTGTGATTCCATCAACACTGTTGTAATACTCTAATGCCTTTTTATAAGCATTATCAAGCTGTTTTTTGGCATCAAACGCCTGTGTTTTTTGATTAACTGCAGCTTCAACTTCGCCAAGTTTGGTTTTTAAGGCATCCTGCTCACCTGCGTCAACATCCACGTTTGGAGTAGTAGTGGTTGTGTCTTTTGTTGTTTCAGGTTCTTTTTTACTCTCTGCATTAACCTTTTGTTGTGCGCTTGCTTGCTCCTTAAGATTATTGTTGACCTTATCAACATTTGCAGCTTGTTCTACAATTTCACCATTAAGCTCTCTGGCTTTAGCAATCAGCTTTTCAACATCATCCGCACTTTTATTTCTTGATAGCACTTGTCGCATATCATCTGCGCTAGCGCCATTTTTCATATAGTTAGCTACTTCTTGCGCATCCTTTAAAAATTGTTGATCAAAATTACCCAACCAATTCTGAATTTCATTTCTTGAATCAAGGTTTTGCTTAGATATAAAAAATTCATTTTCACCAACCAACTGAGGAGCGTTTCCTGTGTACGCATTTCCAAGAGTATCAATTGGTTTAATAAGTGTTTCAACTACTTCGCCAAATTGTTTTGCAGTGTCTATACTTGAAGAAAAAGATAAATATTCATTTTTATCATAACTACCTCTTTTTTTCTTTCCTCTATACACTGGTATATCGGTGTATAAGAAATCACCAATTGAAATATCTGGGTCAGTAGTTCTTTTATAAGTATCCCATGCAATATTATAGGCCGCATTACGTAAGTTGTTATTTGACGCAAGTGCTGAACCTATAGCAGTTCTTGCTTTTGGATCTTGATCTACATACCATGCTTTGATAATGTCTTCGCCTATAGTATCATTTATTAATTTTTTAGCCTCATTTACATCCATAGCAGTAGGAGTAAATAACTCTTCAATTGCTTTTGGAGAATCCGCCAATCCATCACCATTATGGTTTATGTTTAAATTAATATTTGCATTACGAGCAACTTCACGTAATTTTAATATTAAATTATCCAAGTCGGACATTTCAGCTGCAACAGCAGAGCTAACTTCTGTTTTTTCAGCTTCAAATGCCGCCGTCTTTTGTTTTACTGCAGCTTCGACTTCTGCTATTTTAGCTCTTAATTTTTCAAGGTTCTGAATCTCTTCAGTGCTTGAACCATCGCCAGCTGTAGCTTTAGGAGTGCCAGGAGTTGCATCCGCAGCTTTGGATGCTTTATTTACATCTTCAATGGCAGCCTCAGCCTTTGCAGCAGCCTGTGGAATTTCAATACCTAGTGTATTACATAGTTTTTCAAACGCCCCACTTAATGTAATATCATCTTTTTTCATGATATCTGTATGTAAAGCATCCACCATTGTTTCAATATCAGACTTATCTTTTCCTAAAGCAAATTCCTTATTTATCTCTTTAAGATCTTTTGCAAGCTGATTTCTCGCCTGCTCTGCGGCTTTTTCACCCTTACCACTATCTTGAAATAATTTGGTTTTATCAAAAGCATCTTTAAATGATGTTTTGATTTTATTCATTGACTTCTCAACTTGGTCTGAAGTTAGTGATGCACGCTGCTTAAGTGCGTCAAACCCCTTCAGTGCATCATCCGCCAACACTTTACTCTCAATGCTTCCCGCCTTTGATGACATTCTAGAAGCCATACCATATGCGGTAGATTCTCCAGGAATGGTATTTTCTTTATCATTTTTAAATTGCTGTGTTAAATTTTCATCGCTGTTTATTATACCAAAAGCCTTTTTCAGCTTTAAAGAAACAGTCGCAAGTTTTTCCAGAGTATTATAGTACTCAATTGTACCTGCTTTAGTTTCATTTAGCTCTACCTGCAGTTTGTTGTGTTCTAGTGCAAGCGCTTTGACATTTTCAGGTGTTATATCTATATCGTAATCTTTTGAAATTTTTGCACTGCTTTTATTGCCTTTAATTTTATTGAATTCTTTTTGTGCCTTTTGAAATCTTTTTTTGCTATCTTCGATTTCTTTAACTTCTTTTTTGATTCTTTCGCTTTCGTCAGCTAGTGGATCTGAGATTTTATTTTCAATCTCTGGAGCCACACCTTCAAAATTAAACCCTTTGTTAATCTTTGCGCGCATTGAATCCCAATGCATTTCAAAGCTATCTAGTGCTTGCTCTGCAGCTTTAAATTGCTTGTCAATTCCTTGGCGTCCATCAATTTTAAAATCTATATTTGCTGCAGAAAGTAAAGCTTTCGTATCTGCAATAAGTGCTTTTTTATCATCTTTGCTAAGTTCACCAGTTTTCGCTTTTGCAAATCTATCACGAAGTGCATTGAACTTAGAAACTTTATCCAAAGACTCATCAAGTACACCTTGCATTTGAGTTTTTAGATCATCATCTAGCATGCCGAAAATCTGAGCAAACGCTCCGCCACCATGTTTTTTAGCAAACGCATCTAGTTGTTTATCTACTTCTGATAAATAACCAGTTAAATTTTTAAATACTTGCATTTTATCGGCAGCAGTATCTATTTTAGTTAATGCATCTTTAAATTCAGATACAGTTGCCTCGATCTTCTTCTTGGCATCTTTATTATTAATATTTAAATCTATCGTAAATTGTTTTTTTACTTCACTTTTTCCCATAAGTATCATCAACCTCCTATCCTATGCGGGCCATTATAGCATCAACAAAGCATTCTTGGAAAATTTCATTGATTTCACTTTCAAGTTCACTGCTTTCAATATACTTTGTCATTAACGTCTGAGTTGACTGTGCATCTTCTTTGTAAGTCATTGAATACTGGTCACTTCCAAAGTTGTATAGTGGAATAGGGTGCAAACCTTGAATAAAGTTTTCCATAATCCATTCAGAGTTAGGCACCCCGTAACTACCTGATGCATCTGAACGACGCACTGAGGCAGGCACTATTTTCCAATCTTCTCCGCCTGATTGGTGAAATCTAGAATTACTTTTGTGCAAGCCTTGAATCCATGAAGCGTCATAACGTACCCCAACTTCCACACTAGTTATACTAGTTCCAGCTTTTGTTTTTTTATACGGTCTTATAACCCTCCCTAAAACACTAGGACCCAATCTTTTGTATCTTTTCGGCTTCCATTTATAATAATTTAACAAAGACTCTTTTGCCTTGTCTTTAATTTTTTCCTGAACTCTTTTTGCACCAATATTTATTGCTTCTTTAGATACTTCGTCTATAGCTTCAAGAATTTCTCCAAAGATATCATCTATTGATTGTCCCATAAAATACCTCCTGGTTATTTATTTGACGAACCAATTAAACCAACTATTGCTTCTAATGTGTTTTTGTTGAATGGGATATCTTTTAGACTAAAATTTGAAACTTTGTTAGTTAGTGTTTCAAATAAATTATCGGTGTTGTCATAGATATCATTTAAAAATCTACCTATCTGTGCCTCGATATTATTTTCATTTAAAATAAAATTAGTCTTCATTTGAAGTAGTGTATTAACATCGTTGTATTCATCCTGAATTAACGCCACAATTAAAGGTAGTAATCTTGATTCGCATAGAATATCGTAATCCTCTTCAATGTTTTCTGAGAACTCTAAGTTTGTGTACGCACCTAGCGTTTTAATAGTGAAGTGGATATACTTATCGATTTCATCAAATTTAAAAACTCCACCTGAATATAATATCGTTGCATCTATAATAGACTGCACTAACTGTTTCTTTTCTTTAATTCCAATATATGTTTTTGGAGAAAGCTCTTTTTCTATAATTTTTAGTATTTGTTCTTCTTTTAGACCCTTTGCTCTCTGTTCCTGTATTTTTTCTACAAACTCTCTAACTTTCATAATAAAATCTCCTTTTCTGCTTTTAAAAATATTTATCTATAAAATTAAACCGCTACGAAAAAACCGCCATCATAGCGGCATGTTTTTTCATAACTTTAAAATGATTCCCAAAGCTCGCCATCACACATATATCTAGCTCTGGCACCATCATTAATACAAACTGCTTCCGCCTCATCCTCAGAGACATTTAAGCCGTATTTATTTTTTACATACTCAATACTTTGGGCTTTTAATTCTTTTCTTTTAATTCCAGCCCCTTGTTTGATTTTTAATGCCGCTCTCCATTGCGACGGGCCGATAATTTCAACATCAATATTGTGCACATAGCACCATCCTAAAATAAATCCTTGCAGCCTAGCTAAAAGTATTACCGTAGAAACACCAGACTGTTGCTGGATATTTTCAATAACTACATGATCTGGTTTTAACTCCTCGATCTTATCACAAATAGCGGCACCCATTTCGCCAACACGCTTATCAGTGTCGCTTATTTTATGCTTGTCAATAACACCACTATCAATGTACGTGTCACCATCAAACAAACTCCAACCAGTTTTTGTACTAGATTGGTCAAATGCAAGTGTTTTGAACATTTGTAACTTCCTCCTTATCTGCATACTTCCATTTAAAACCACCTGCGGTTTTTTGTTTTCCTTTACAGCAATCAACAATACCGTGGTGATTAATTCCTACAGCTCTTGCTGCTTCAGCTATACAATCCCAGACGCGCACAAAGTTGTGTTGTTTGTCATATTGAATTACCTTTTTTGCGTTGTGATTTTTTGCCCCTGTACGAGACTCAGACATCTTTTTTCGAGATTCTAAAGACATAACTCTTCCTTTGTGTATAGCAGATAGTTTAGCTTTTTGCTCATCAGACATAGGCACCCCTTTATTTGGAGCAACTCTGCCTTTTGCTGCTTCGCTTAATTTTTTTCTAGTTTCTTCTGAATGACACTTGCCAAACATAGGGTGGTTTTCTGGATTTTTATATCTCTCTTTTGCATTTTCACTTATAGCTTTTCTTGTGGTTTTAGATAAAATTTTATTCTTTTTACCACCTGATTCTAAGTTATATCCTTTGTTTCTATTTGTTGTGTCAAGTTTTTTTATTAATAGTTTTTCAAAACCATCCGCTTCTTGTGATGTTAAATTGTTAGCTACAACTACATGCTCAAAATTATCCCAACCATATTTTTGAATTGCACTCCAAAAATACCTAGATCCCATATAGCCTTTTCCACTATTCCATCTTTTTTGCGGATTGCTTCCGTTGTTGGTTTGGCCAACATATATTTTTCCATTTATTTTATTTATGTGTATATAAACACAATAAGTTCCATTGTAAATTTCCATTGTCTTTCTCCATGTTGCATAAAAAAATAGGACTCAGCGCTGATGCTGAGCCCCACTCAATAAAACTACTGCATCATATAAAAAAGACTAGGGCAGAGTACCACTAGCCTTTGTACTTAGTTGTGTATCCTTTTAAATACACCCATCCAGCCCCGCTAAGGAGCTTTCCGTAATTGTTTTTAACTTCAGTTATAGTATAAACACCTCGATCAGTTATTTGACCTGCTATACTATATTTCTTCCCTGGCCCTTTTCTTATGTTAAGTTTGTTTACATTAACTTTCACTTTATAGGGAAGAGTAGAGCCGTTTAATTTTCTTTCAACTGCCTTTCTGAAATCTTTCATAGTGTAGCCGAACTTATTAAGCCAATAGTCAATATCACCGTGATTACTGCCATATCCTAGCTTATGCGCCTCTTTGTGGCTTATAACATTTTCAACAGGTATGTTATATTTCTTACAAAGCATTGCACACAGTTCGACTGCCTCATTATATACTTTTGTAAAATAAGTCTTAGATGTTAAATCATCTTCCATAACTTCAAATTGTATACTTGACCCATTAAATGATCCTTTAGCACCTTTGCCCACGCCCCAGGCTTTCGTTTGCCATTGTAAAGTTTGCACAGTTGCAATACTTTCATCAGCTAGTTTGCCTATGAATGCATGTACACATTTACTAACACCACTACGATTCCAGTCATTTTGATATTTATTTTTACCAAGAATATTCATCATCTCATCACGAGTATAACCGCCCATACCGCCGCTTTGATTAGCGTGTGGTTGAACACATCTCGAAATATAAGGATTATTCGCACCAGTAGAGTGCACTATTATTCTTGTTGGTTTTATTTTCACACCTGCTTTGTAACAGTCATTATTATAAAGCAGACACTTTAGTTGTTTCATAAAAAAACAGCTCCTTTTAATTTTGTATTGTTAAATTTATTTGTTTGTTTCTGTATCAAAAACCTCTACCCAATGTAGTGGTTCCCTAGTAACTGGGTGTTTGCCAGCGGATTTTCTTTCACCTTTTAAAACTAGGTAAATTCCCCATGCGCCAGTTTCTTTCTCTGCCTGTGTCATTGAATCCCATTTTTTATCTAGTTCTATACAATATACAGCACGACTTGGAGATGTATTCTTTCCCAAACGTGCTTGTCTTATTTTTTCTTTTGTTTCTTCAGTATGACGCTTGCCATACATAGGGTTATTTTTTCCACTTGTATATTCACTAATTTTTTTGCGCGCCTCTTCTGAAAGACGTTTGCCATACATAGGATGGTTCTCACCCTTTAATGATTCACTGATCTTTTTTTTAGTCTCTTCAGAACGTGGTTTTCCGTAGCAATAATGGTTTTCACCTCTTCGTTTTTCACTCATTCGTTGTTTAGACTCCTCATTAAAAGTGCTACCCAATAATCCGCCACTTTGAATATTATATCCATAACAAGGGTGATTTGTTTTCCAAAAAGCGATTAGCATTTTCTCCATTTTTTCTGCTTGGTTCTTACTTAAGTTTGTATCAAAAATTGTATGTTGAAAATTTTCCCATCCATATTTAAGGATAGCATGTGCTATAGCTGGCTGATGGTATGCGCCATTTTTATCTTTCATTAAATATCCAGTACCATCCCTCCACCTTCTTTCTGGTTTTTGGCTGGTTATACCAATATAAGCTTTACCGCTAGGGGAGGTGTGTATATAAACACACCAAGTATTTTTATCTTTCATAATTCTGTCTCCCTTATTGAGCACATAAAAAGACAGTGGTTAGAAGTGAATAAGGCACTTCAACAGTAGCTAGCTGCTGTCCCACTTGTCTAATTATCAAAAATAATAACTGTTTAATACAATTAATTTTGTATTGTTATTTGTGAG